>SAMEA104315437__coassemble_195_pt1 | contig 54377 bp, 52 predicted proteins | sample SAMEA104315437__metabat2_high_PE_004 | metagenome-assembled genome bin SAMEA104315437 (sample SAMEA104315437) | gut metagenome | biome: Monkey gut; feature: monkey-associated habitat; material: faeces | place: China | collected 2013
AAATTTTGGTCAGTATTAATTTCCTTGTTATTTAATCACAAAAGAATTGGTGCAATATTTGCTATAAATATTGCTAGAACATGTTGAAGACCAAATGGCAATGCTTTAAATATTGGAACATTTCCCTCAATATTATTCAAATTATCTTCTTTAATCATTAATTATCCTACTTAATTATTCTTTATTACTGGTTCAGTTGTCACATTAATTTTTAGTTCTTTTAAAACTTGAAGATCTTCATATGGCAACATTGTAGTTGAATGAACCTCAGCTTTTTCTAATCCACTTATCATACTCAAAGCATCTTCAACTATAGAGTTTGTAGTTGCATTAATTGATAGAGCGGTTAGTAAATCTTGAGCATTAAGTCTTACATTTTCCAAGTTTAACACATTACGTTTTAAGTTTTGAATTGGTTTAATTATATTTGGCGATACAAGTTTTAATTTATCAGTAATACCGGCCATATATTTGATTGTATTTAAAATCATAGATGAAGTAGCAGTTAGTAAATCTGTTTGTTTTCCAGTAATGATGACTCCATCATGTAATTCTATAGCCACCACAGGAGTCTTCTTTTCTTTTTCCTTTTCTAATGCAACTTCTACAATCTTACGATCCCTAACATTAGTTCCAATTTGACGCATTATTAATTCAATTTTTTCTACTACTTGTTCACTACATTTTCCTAATCTTACATCACAACGAGCATTTAAATATCTTCTTATTACCTCTTGTTTACATGCTTCTGTTACAGCATCCTCATTGGTTATACAAAATCCAGCCATATTAACTCCCATATCAGTTGGAGAGCAGTACGGGCATGAGCCATATATTTTTTTAAATAAAGCTTCCAAAACAGGAAAAACTTCAACATCACGGTTATAATTTACTGCAAGAGTTCCATATGCATTTAAATGGTATGGATCAATCATATTTACATCGTTTAGATCAGCAGTAGCAGCTTCATAAGCAAGGTTTACTGGATGTTTTAAAGGTAAATTCCAAACGGGGAATGTTTCATATTTCGCATATCCTGCATGTATACCACGAATTGATTCATGATAAAGTTGAGATAAACAAGTTGCCATTTTACCGCTACCTGGGCCAGGTGCAGTTACAACTATTAAAGAACGTGTTGTTTTAACATAATCATTTTTTCCAAATCCTTCTTCACTTACTATATAGTTAGTATCATATGGATACCCTTTTATTGGGTAGTGGAAGAATACTGGAATGCCTAAATATTTTAATTTGCGTTTAAATACTTCAACAAGAGGTTGTTTGTTGTATTTAGTTACAACAACTGAACCAACATATAAATCCATCTTTTTAAATGATTCAATCATTCTAAATACTTCATCAACATAAGTGATTCCATAATCTCCTCTTATCTTAGACATTTGAATATCTTGTGCTGAAATAGCTATTACTATTTCTACTTTATCTCTCATTCCAAATAGCATCTGAACTTTGGAGTCAATTTCAAATCCTGGAAGAACTCTTGATGCATGGTAATCATCAAATATTTTTCCACCAAATTCAAGGTATAACTTATTATTAAATTTTGTAATTCTTGTTTGTATCTTTTCTGCCTGTAACTTTAAATATAAATTATTATCAAATGCAATCACTTTTTTCACCACCTTATTTAAATTTTAATCTTAAAGATTATAACATAATTTATTTTTTTTAGCAAAACATAAATATCATTATTTTTACTTTTGTTAGTTTTTATGCACTTTTTTGACAAACTTTTAAATTTTACTTGTTTTTTCGCTTTAAAATTGATTTTACAAGTATTTTGTTATTGTCTATTTATAATTATTGGCTTTTCTACCACCATTCCATATTTACCACCTTTAACTGCTTTTATTAAAACTACATTGGAGTATTCTTTGTTTTCATCAAATACAAATTTTATAATCTTAACTCTAAAACAATTTTTTCTCAATTCATCTAATACTTCATCTAGCCTTGATGATAAATATAAAAAATACAATGTACCATAATTTTTTAAGTTTCTTCTTATCGATAATATTAATTTATCTAATGTAAGTTCTGCCTCATGCTTAGCTAGTGCTTTATATTTATTCAAGCACAAATCTTCTTTTTTAGTCTTAAAGTATGGAGGATTACAAATTATTACATCTACTTCTTCACCACGATATGTAATAATATTATCATTTATTAACTCATAATTTGATATATTATTTTCCTTAAGGTTTCTTTCGGCTAGTTCTAATGCTTTTTCGTTTATTTCTAAACCGATTAACTTCTTAGGATTAAATAAACTAGCATATATTAGGAGTGCACCATTGTTTGTTCCCATATCTAAGACTACATCATTTTTATATATATTTAAAAATTCTCCTAACACCATTGTATCAGTATTAATACAAAACATTTCATCATCTTGATATATTGGAATGTTAGGATGTTTGGGAAGATAATCTTTTTTAATACTCATTTTTCCACCTATGTTTTTTAATGTAAAAAGAGAACTCTTTTAGTTCTCTTTATTTTACATTTGACCAATACGTTCTTTAACGTATTCTGATATTTTATCAGCCTCTTGATATTCAGTAAAATATATGTGTATTTCTTCATATATCTTTCTAAGTATCTCATCAAGCTTTTCAGATTCTTTCTGCATCGATTCTTTAATTTGTGAACGTTTCTTAGGATTTTTAACTAGTTTTGTGATTAATCCTTTAACCAATAATATTGTTCCAAATAAACAACATACCGCACAAAGGATAAAGAATAATACAGCTAATTGAGGTTTCTTCGAGTTAAACACAAAACCTAAAATTAGTAAAGTAATGAATCCAAGAAGTAATGCTATTCCAAATCCAATACTAACTTTAGCTTTTGTATCTTTAACTGTTTTTAGTAATCTTTCTGTTTTAGTTTTTATAAAGTTATCTTTATAAGCAAGTTCACTATCAATGCTATCAAGTTTTGTTACTGATGTATAATCACCAATTACTATATGATAGTCTCTTGGCATAGTGTTATGATAAACATTACTATATAGTTCATATGCCTTTTCGGTATAATCTTTAGTTAAAGAAAATAAATTCCATTTTGTTAAACTATTTATATCTTCATTTTTGTTTATGTATACCCAATTAATTATTTCATTAACTACATTAAGTTTTCCTAAATCATGTTTAATTTTCTTTTCGTGATTTTCTTTAGCTAATTTCTTAAAGTCAGAACTTTTCATAATAGTATCTTCATCCATCTTTTTAAGTGGTTCCATTGTTGCTATTATTTCTTCGTTTAACTTGATTTCATCTAAAACTACTTGTTCTTCTTCACTAGGTACGGAAATCAATTCATCAAAATATTTAATCAAGTAAATATTTTTTTCATTTACATGTACTTTATTTAAGTCTTCAATAAATTTTAGTATTTCTGCATTGTTTTTAGCTTTAGATAAAACATTAGCAAGTGTTGATGCCTCTTTAACATATGATTGTAAATTATTATATTTTAGTGGTTCAACTTTGTCTAAATGGTTAAAGTAATTAAATATTACTTTAATTATATCTTCATCATTTATTTCAGCTTTATCAGTTTCAAATTCTTTTTTAATGTGTTCTAAAAATACTTGAGAAATTTGATCTTTAGTTTCTTCATCGCTAATTCTCGCAGGAAGTGAAGATACTAACATTAAGAATGTACTATTATCACTACCTGTTTGTTCGAATTGTTGATAATATTTAAACCATTTGATTGCGGTATCAATACGTTGTAATTTCAAATAAAATAACATGAAGAAAATGGAAGTTGATTTGTTGTTTTTTTCTAATGCACTTTGTAAGCATTGTTCAGCTTTTTCTTGATTATTATTTTTCCAATTCATTATTGCTAAAAGAACATATCCAAGCCAATAATTTGGTGATTGTAAAAATTCTTTTTCTAATGATTTATATATTACTTCATCACTAACCATATTTAAATCTAAATTATCAATAAATCCACGCATAATTTTTCTTACAGTAGATTGATTGCGATAATCAAAATATAATTTATTGGTTAAAAGTCTAATCTTTTTATTTGCTGTTTCAACATCCTTAAAGATAAAATACATTTCTTTAATTTGAAGTTGAACATTAAACGTTCTTTTTAATTGGTTATGAGAATAATCAATTGTTGTTGAGCTATTTTCCATAGCTGCGTGAGCGTTATTTGAAGTATTTAACAAATTAATGCTACCAGAACGTGCGGAATTAGCAAGTGCCATAAGTTCACTCTCAATAGTTGCATTTTCTGATCTAACTTGACTTATTTGACTTCTTAAACTACTTAATTGAGATTCTAAATCATAATTAGACATAACTTATTTCTCACTTTCTGTCGATGCTAAGCAAGCTCTTTTATAGCCCCATTCACGACATTTTTCTATTATTTCAGGATTACTTTTTGATATTGGTACAATACTATTAAATTTACTTATAATATCCTGAAGTGTAATTTTCATTTCTGGATGTAGTAAGTGCATTTCAGTGGTTTCTTTAATTGCTGTTTCTATATCCGCAAAACTAAAACCATATGATACATCTACTAGTTTATTTAAACTATCATTGTCTACCTGACAATGAAGTGATTTATTTAAGTAATATGTTATTGTTGAAGCTCTTTCTTCTCTATTTGGTAAATCAATGAAGAAAATTTCAGAAAAACGACCTTTTCTAAATAACTCAGGGGGAAGGATACTTATATCATTTGCTGTAGCAACTAAGAAGACTTTTGACTTTGATTCTTGTAACCAAAACAAGAATTGAGATATTATTCTTTTTCCAGTATCACTGCTTCCGTCTGTAGAAGATAACGCCTTTTCTATTTCATCAACCCATAGTACACAAGGTGCAATGTTATCAATAAAACGTAAAGCATCTTGCATTTTTCTTTCACTTTCTCCTAGCCATTTATCATAAATGGTATCTAAATTAAATTTAAATAGTGGAAGTTGCCAATTGTTGCTAATCATTTTTGCAGATAATGACTTACCACAGCCAGGAACTCCAGCTAGTAATATTCCTTTTGGAGATGTCAAATCATATTTTTTTAATATATCTGTTGGTGCAAAAAATATTTGTTTTTTATTTTTTAACCATTCTTTCAAGTTATCAAGTCCACTAACTGTGATATTATCATCAACTTCTATGTATTCAACGTTTGGTATATTTCCAAATAATCTATTTTTTTGTTCAGTTAGTTTTGGAATATTTGTTTTGTAAAGTCCACCTCTTAATGCTAACTCTGCAGATAAAATGTTATCTATTTGCATTTCTGAAAATCCTTTAAGAATTGTAGCAGCAAATTGTAAGTCATCACTACTCCAATCAATTGGATATCGATTTTTATATTTATTTATAAACGCAATTAGTTGTTCTTTTATCTCACTATTATCAGGATAATCAAGCGTAGTAACTAAACCTAAATTAATTAATCTAGACCATACAGTATCACCTGTAACAGCTATCAAAGTACCATTGTTTTCAGTCGCAATATACAATGTGTTTAAAACATCTCTACTAAATGTATTATCATTTGAAATATGATTTATATCAAAAATTACAAATGTTTCATACTTTTTCTTTTTAAAACAATTTAATGCGTATTGGATTGGATCACCAGAGGCATCGTCAGTTGATGAAAGAGAAGTTGGTTTATATACTTGTTTAGAATCAGAATAAAAATTCATGTCAATTTTGTTTTCAACAGATATCTCAGTAAGCATTCTTTCTATGCGTATACGTTCAGTTGTTTGAATAACAATTAGTGGTATACGAGCTTTTAAGTATGTAAGAACTTCTTTTTTGAGTGTTTTATAATTTGACATACTAGCACCTCATTTAATTTAGTATCTATATTTTTTTAGTATGTAATATAATTCAAAAATATTATCATTTTCTATTGATTGCTTTTTTAACTTTTCAAGGTACATTTCATAAAAATCATTAATGTTTTCATTAAACGATTTATTTAATTCATCTAAAAATGAATCATCGAGAAATGAAAGATAATTGAAAAAAGCAATTTTTTTAAATTTTAATTTAAGATTTTGTGTTCTCAAGATAATTGTATTGATGTCATTAAACTCAAACAATAGTCCAATCTCTTTAACATATGAATTAATAACCTTATTTAAACAAATATTAATTGTTTTAATCAATTCATTTTTAAAGTTGTTTAAAGAATATTTCCTGTCTTCTAGTTTTCCATTTATACATTGTTCATACAATTTATCTGTAATTCCACTTTTTGTTATATTTGAAAATAGGACAAGCCAATCTTGATAATACTTAGGTCCTACAGTCTCATGATTTTCATTCATTATTTAACAAAATTATGAGGTGGCTCAAGACTCCATGATGGGAGTTTTTTATTTAATTCATTTAATTTTTCACTTGTTAAATCCATTTCATTTTCAACATCACCAAAGTTACTTAGTACAGTAGATTCCTCAGTAGATGTTATTGTAGATTCTGTAGTTTCTAAATCAGCAGCATCAGTATCTACAAGATTATCAAATTGTATGTTATTATTATTTTCCATTTTTATTCCTCCTATAGATGTTCAATTAAACTAAAGAGTTCACCTTTTTTATTTACATTAGAATAATATACACGACGATATTCAGTCAATTCTGACATGCATCCCTTTATCTTTTGTAAGGCTGCATTAAGAGTTGCTTTATAACGTTTGTCACCATTTCTCCATCTTACTATCCATAAAATAAAGAAGATTATTGCGACAATTCCTAATACTATTGCTATAACAAATCCAGGTTTTTTCATAGTTTCTATAACATCAATATCTAATACGTTAAATCCAACAAAGATTAAACTCATAAGGGCTACAACTAATGCTACTACCCATGTCTTTAATCTTGATTTAACTTTCTTATCCCATATGATAGACTTTTTCATTTCTTCAACTGTTTGTCTAACATCGGTTATTTGTTCATCTTGGTCTTCTCCATTACTATCACATTCCCAAGTTTTATCCTCATTAATTTTAAATTTAATATGATAATTTTGTGGGAATTTTGCTTCAAATTCATTAGACCATTCTAGGATTGCTTTTAGGAGCCATGACTTAGTGTTTTGGAAACCAAACTTACGAACTTGAACATTAATATCATCGCTCTTCGCATATAATGCCCATTCAATACATTTCTTTCCGAAGTTATGTTTTTGATATCTTACCTTCATTAATTGATCGAATTGTTCATTAGCGACTTCTTCTTTTCCTTGATTATCAATTACTAATTGGAAATATTCTTGTTGTTCTTTTAATTCTTTTTCTTCTTGATCATAATTTGTAATTAAATCTTTTAGAATTAAATCAACTCTCTTTTTGTAGTTAGCAGCATTTTGAATAATGCTTGGTACATCAACTTCTTTTATCTTATTAATCAATAAATCAAATTTTAATGCTTCATTATATGATGTAGGAAGTTCATTATAATTTGTACAATAAGATTGTAAGAATGAAGTTGAAAGTTTATTATTTGGAATTAAATTTCTAAGATATGTTTTATACATATTTAATAGCTCGGATGATAAATTTTCATCATTGCTAATTTGATTAATCCAACCATCTAATACTTTTTGAACTTCATATTGAAGTTGATCATCAGCACCAAATAAACCATTTACGTAAGATTGCAAAATAATTGCTGCTTCGTCTTGTAAATCATCTGGCACAACTGAATTGAAGTATTCTGAAAGCCAAGCTCTTGCGACATCTATACGGCCAAAGCGAAGATTAGCAAGGCAGAAGAAAAGTGAAGTTTTTACATTGTCTGCTCTATATGATTCAGAAACAGCATTGTCGGCTAAAGCTTTGTTGTCATTTACCCAAGCACTTAAAGCAATTAGAGTATATGAAAGCCAATATCTTGAACTTGTAATCCATAATTCTTCTGATAATTCTTCTATTGTTTTGTTACGAACAAGATTTAAGTCAAAATCTTTAACTACACCCATAACTGTTTTTCTTATAGTGTCATAGTCATAGAATCTTTCTCTAATAATCTGATTAATTCTTAAGATACTTTCTTGAGCACTTTGCATTTGCTCATTTTCAATCATATCAGTTTTAAACTTTTTGATTTCAGCAAGAGTAGTATCAGCAGTAGCTCTAATTTTTTCGCTTGATTGATTTACTTGTTGTATTTTTACATTTACTTTACCAGTAAATCCACCAATGGTAGCATTTAATTCATTAATTATTTGTTGTGTATTACTCATTATTCTCACCACTACTTTCTAAATTTTTCTAGTGTTTCCTGTAAAACACAATATTGTTCGGCAATTAATTTGTAATCCTCGTGATATTCCGCAAGTTCATCTAGAACTTCAGTCATCTTTTTCATTGTTTCATAGCGACGTTGTTCTAATTTTTCTAGAACCTTCTTTCGTCTCAATATTGACAATGTCAAGAATAAGCCAAACATAAGCATAAACACAATTAACAAAATCCATTGAATAGTATGAGGTACAAAGCTTCCTTTCTTTACAGCAGGGATAATCATTGTCATCATAGTTCCAACAATTCCGACAAGGCCAATTATCCAACATATTAAGAATGCTTTATGTTTTTTATCTCTAGCTATATATTTAGATTTAGATTTATCATAATATGTATTTATTGCATTTCTAGCATCATCAATTGTATTTTCGTTGGCTTTAAATTTACAGCCATCAATACTAAATGTAGGTTTATCAATTTCTTTGGCTTTATAGCTATCACGATATTGCATATATCCTTTTTCAATAATATCCAATAAGAAAGATATTGCGAATTTTCTAACTAAATTATCTACATTAGATTTTAAATCAGAAAAGGCAAATTTATATATTAAATCTATTAATGATAGCTTGCCATTTTGTTCTATTTCTTGCTTATACATTTTTGAAGCAGCTTGAATATCTCCACGTGCTTTAATTATGTATTCGTTATACTTAATTTTCTTAATTATTTCATATTCTTCATCATCATATGAACTAATCAAATTATGTAATATATCTTCAATTCTTCTTGATAAAGTAAGTTGGGATTCTGGATTTGTCTCGAATACTTCATTGTAAAATTTAGCAAGTTCTATACATTTTTCTGCATCTGTTTTAGTTTGAAGTAATGAATTATAATCTTCACAATATTTTTTTAATAATTCATATTCACTATTTGTACGATGTGGATATGCATCAGCAAAATTAAATACTTTTGTTACAACTTCTTTTTCATAATTTAGTGAATATTTTTTAACTTCTTCAAGAAGGTTTTTATATTCTTCGTTAATTCTTTGTTCAAATTCTTTATCATGCCCAAAAGCTTTGTATAGGTATGCTTGTAATAAATATTGCCATTCTTCACCTATATCATTAACATCAATATTAGACATATAAAGGTTATACCATTTTTTGGCTGCTTCAGTTCTTCCAAATCGAAGATTTACCAATAGGAAAAATATTGTACTTCTTTTTGGATCAATTTCCATAGCCTTATTTAGCGCTCTATCCGAAGCATCTTTTTCATCATTTACCCATAGCATTGTTGCCATTATACAATGAGCTATCCAATAATCACTATTGGCTAAATAATTTTTTTCTAATGTTGTTCTTAGCGTTTCACTGTTTATAATATTTGAATCTATACCAATTACATAACCTAGACATACCTTTCTGAATTTTTCATATAATCTAAATTTACGTTGGTATATATCATCACATTGAGTTAAATTTTTTGTTGCTGTGCTGACATTTTTAATTGAAGTATAACGTTTTGATAAATCTTGTACTGCAACCTTTACTTCATCCAAGATGTTTTTAACGTCATCTACTTCTTCAGCAACTCCATTCATTAAAGGAATAAAACTAGCAGCTAAAGCTTTTGAATATTTAATTGATTCAATAGCAGCAGCTTGTGAAACTTGTAAGTCAACTCTTAGTTGACGATTTAATTCAATTTGCATTGCGAGTTCAGCTTTTGCTGCATTAATTTCAGCTATCAACCTTGCTCGTTCTTCCATCTCTTGATTATAATCATCTGTAGACATGAAGAATCACTTCCTTTCTAAAAGAATAATTTATAAACCCCTAGTTCTTCGCATAACTTGTCAATTTCTTTATCCAAATTATTTTTGTTTTCCGTGATATATTTTTTAAATTTAATTTGTTTTCCATTAACTGTCATTGGTTCGGATAACTTCATATAACTAAGCAATTGTTTAATTATTGTTAATTTACTTCCAGTATCATCAGTAGATGATAATAAATATGCTTGAGCTAGGTTACCTTTTATATTTGCATTGTTATGAATAAATGCTATTTGTGATGAAAAATTCTTATTAATGCAATTGTTTAGTAATGTCATAGTAATATTTACTTTTTGTTGGATTACATCATTGCTTGTTAAAAGGTATTTTTCAATACACATTCCATCAGAGACAACTTTAAATCTAAGTAAGTAACTTACTAATTGTTGATCATAATTAGCTAATGAATTTTTAGACTTAAAATATCTCATTAGGGTTTCTGGTTCTGGTTTAACTGGATAGTTTTTCAATCTTTCTAGCAATGTACTTGTAACATTGTTGTCTTTGTATCCTAATAGCATATTAGTTAAATCACTAGATTCACATCTTAATCCATTATCCATTAAAATAAAAGTAATTTCAGTTTTAACTTTTGGTTCGTCAACATTACTGTTCATATATCGTGACAAAAGATTACTGAAATATGCTTTATTCATTCCAAGTTCTAGTATCAATTTCACTATTTCTGGTTTGTTTTCTTTGTCAATATTTGTTGTTAAAATATAATCTTCTAAAGTCTTTATTGTAATTGATTTTACATGTGTAAATACTAATTTGATTATTTCCAATCTTTCATTTAATGGAAATTTACAATTTAACAATAAATATGTAGTTATTGCATCTAATGATTTTGAAGATACATTAAATTTTTCAAGCATAACTTCTACAATATGTATTTTTTCTTCATTTGTAAAAGCCTCTCCTGCTAAAAATGTAACAATATCATTATCATCAACTTCAAATAAACTATTGCTATCTTTTAGATAATTTAATCCTATAATTGCAACTTCATCATTTGGGCAATTTTTAGATAAGCAGTAGTCAAGTACTATTTGAACATCATCTCGTTTTAATTTTATTTCTTCTAATGATTCAAAAATTGACTTAGCTGAATCTTCAGTAGTGCAATTGTTAAATATCTCTGTTAGAATTTGAGTTAAATTAAGCGGGATACCCAAGGTATATGCTATTGATAATACAGTGAATCTTGTATCAACACTATCTGTTGTTGTTTTAATATAGTTTTGAATCAATGGTTCATCTTTACTTGTAAATGCATTAGCATGTAAAAGTAATTTAATATATTCTTTCTTTTTTGAACCATCTGGATATCTTTTCAAGATTTCATATAATGTAGATTTTTTATCTATGAAATCAAGCTTATTAACAATTATGTCAACATCTTCAAGAAGGTTTTTCTTGATAGAAATTGTTAATAAACTTTTGTTGAGTTTAAGATCAACAATTGAAGAGATTGTTAAATACTTATAAATTATTTCTTCTCTTTGTTTATTACCAATTGAATTAAACGTAATATATAATACTGCATATAAATCAGGATTGTTTAAGTAATCGTATAGTTTAGTTTCATCTTGATAAACTTCAGCATATTCTTCATTTAATTTTTTGGCATAGTATGTTACTTTTGCAACATCTTGTTGTTGTAAATTTTTTGGTTTTTGTGCTGCACTAAATAAATAGTAACAAATATTGGAAATAATGGTTCCAACATGATTTGGATTAATTTTTTCACACTCTGATAAATTTTTACCAGCAGAAACAAAATCATATTTAGAAATATCAGATAGTGTTGCACGCACTACATCATTAGTACCTGCAACACCATCTATTTGTACTTTATCTACATGTAGGTCACGTTCATATTCTTTTCCGCAATATGGACAAACCCAAATTTTTCGTGCTTTATCATATTCAAGATTACCCATGCAGTCACTGCAACGTAAACCTGTAAATGTAGAAGACATATTTTCACCTACTTACTATTAATAATTTTCATATTTCTTTCTTTTAGTTGTAATGTTCCTTTTCTAACTAATGCTTCAATTAATTCATTTTTCCCTTCGTAAGCAGCTGCTTTAATGTCCATAACAGTTGTTTGGATTTGTACATCTAACACTTCTACTGCTGGAACAGTCATTGGATCAGAAAATCTAATATCATCAGCAAATTTTCTTAATAGTTCTTTAACAGCAGGATCAGTACATGCTTCCATAGCAATTCTTACATCTGCTTCTAAATTACGAATATTTGCAACATTTGTTTTAATTTTTTTATCAAGTCCAGCTATATGATTTTTAGCAAGAAGGGCAAGTAGTGCAATCACTAAGTATGCTGCTAAAATCAATAATTGTACAATTACTACTACGGCAGTTGGAATAGCGACATTGGTTGCTGAAAGAATAAAGAAAATAACTGCAACGACAACTTCTACTCCTAAGAAAATCATTGATACAAAGAAGACAGGAAGTCCCATGAAGACTGCGTCAAGTCCACTCTTTTTATCAAACAAGAAAATTGAACAAACTTGAAGTACAAACGAAATTACAAGGAATGCATAAGTTGTCCAGAAATTCGTTTTTGCAACTTCATTTGTAATTTTACCAGGTTTGAAAATTACAAATACTAAAACATTTAATACAGCAAAAATAACTGCATATATTGCTGCTATTAATACAACATTAATTTTTTTATTTTTATTCATCGCTTTTTATCCTCCTATTTAACCTTTGTTCCACATTGAGAACAGAACATTGCATTAGGTGCTAGTTTTGCTCCACAAGTTGGGCAAACTGCTTCAGCTGGGAATTTAGTTCCACATTGAGAACAGAACATTGCTGTTTGTGGTGCTTGAGCTCCACAGTTTGAACAGAACTTAGTTCCTGGTTGAGCAGGTTGTTGAGCTGATTGTTGAGGATTAAAGAAATTATTTACATCAATACCTTCATTACCATTAGATGAAGATGGAGCAACATTTGGTTTAGGGGCATTCATATTGTTAGCACCTTGTTGTCCTCCGAAGACATTAGAACTCATATCACCAAAAGCTCTTCCCATGCCTGCACCAACGCCTACGCCCATTCCTAGGCCCATTCCAGCACCCATCATATTTGATGAAGTACCTTCATTCTTTGCAGCATCATCAAGGATTGCATACATTTGTTCTTCTTGCCAAGTGAAGCCTTGAATCTTACGAGATGTAGCAGCAGATTTTGCTTGTGTGATTGCTTCATAATCTTCTTTTGGAACATCTATTGCTTCGATATTAAACAAATCAATTGTAATACCGAATTCTTCAACTATGTTATTTAATACTTTTTGAACAAGTAGTCCAACATCATAAATATGAGCATTCATATCAAAGAAACTAACATGTCCTTGAATCATTAATTTAGAAATGAAGTTTTTAACATGAGATGAAACGATACCTCTTAAATTTGCTAATAAATCATCATTACTAAATGTATCTTTATTTCCAACAAACTTTAATAAAAATCTTCTTGAATCGCTGATATGAACAGCCATAGTACCGCAGCAACCAACATGTAGGAAGATATCATAAATTGGGTCATTTAAAGTAATTCCGCCTTTAGTGCCCCACTTTAATTCAAGTTGATTAGTTTTATTAATAAAATATACTTTACATGGGAAAGGTGTTCCCCCTGTCATCTTATTATAAAATTCAGTTAATAGAGGGATATTTTGTGTATTTAATGTATGACGACCTGGTTTAAATAAATCAAGAGCATTTCCATTAATGAATAAAATTGCTTCATAAAATTCATCTACAATTAATTGTGATAAAACATTAAACTTTTCATCTCCGCTTATCACATAATCTTTTCCAGGATTTTTCCAAACAAGAGCATCTTTTGGCCCTTCAAATTTAATAATTTCAGCTATAGCCATTATTAATTACCTCCTTAATTTACTATTTTGAAAAAATCATTTTTGTTTTTTTACTGTCGTTTCCTAGATTAATCAGTAAAAGAAAATTTTAATATATATACTAAGTTTTATATGTCATATTATACTTTATGAATTGTCTAAAATATTCATGCCAATAATAGTATCTATATTAGTCTTATTATACCATATGAAGAATTTTTTTGTCAAGAAAGATATTATTTTTATGATAAAATAAAAGGGAATTAGTTCTGTAACACTAATTCCTTTTTTTAAATTTTTTTATTTTTCATTTTTCTTTCATACAATAGTAATAACTTTGGACGATTATATCGTTGAATCCAAGCAGATAAAATATTGAAACCTATATTAATTATTGCTATTGGTAACCCTATATATAAAAAATATTTAATCGGCAAAATAAGAATAATTAAAAACCCTGTTAGACAGGATATTATATGAATACTTTCAGCATATCCCATTTCGATTAAGAATTCATATATGTATTGTGGGTCATTAGGATTTTCGATTTTACCTTTTCCAAAATCACATGTAAGTGCACCAATCTCGGGTATTTTATCTTTCCACTTTCTAATTCTAATAAATTTAAAAAAGTTATTTTCAAACTTACTAACACGGTATTCTTTACGATATGGGTCAAATAGTTTTTTAGGTAAATGATGAATTATTGCTGCAGTGACTCCATCAACAACAATTACCATTATAACGCTTAATAAAACATATAATGTAATATAAATCCAAGATAAATCATATTTTTTGGGAATTAACCATATGTTAATGCCTATCAGCATTAAAGTAACTATTAAAATTACAAGTATGTAATATCTCATTATGTAAATTGCTTTTAAAAACTTTTTCATTATTCTTCATCACAAGTATATGTTAATTTTTTTCTATATACTTCTTCATATTTTTTTATACATAACTCATAATTCGTTTTAACCATTTGTTCAACATTTTCTTTTAAACTTAAGTTCTCATTTGGATATATTGGCCTCATAACATGAATAGTATACTTTTGAACAATGGAACCATCTTCATCAGTTTTGTCTAAATCTGTCATTGTTACAAAACAAGGTATGATGGGAACATTGTTTTTACAAGCAAAGTGTGCTGCTCCATTTCTTTGTGGACGAGGTTTCTTGTAATTCCACCACATTGATTGTTCTGGATAAACTAAGACATAATTGTTCTTTTTCAATACTTCTGTCATAGCTTTATGAAAGTTCTTCATTGTATGAATATTACTACTCAAAGGAAGTGTATCGCAATGTCTAAATAAGAAACCAAAAATTCCAGGCATTGTATAATTTCCTTCTCTAATTACAATATAGAGTTTTTTCTTCTTGTTTAACAAATTTACTACTTTACTTACACATGCACTTTCAAAATGAGCAAAATGATTACTTGTTATAATGGCTCCCGTTTTTAATCCCTCTAAATTTTCCATTCCTATCACTTCAACTTCATTATGCTTTCTAGTTTTTTTCCTTATCATATTTCCTAGGATGCATGCGAAAAAATGTTTAAATCGGTTAATTATTTTTTTATCTAGATAATCAACATCTTCTGGATTTAATACTTTTGTTGGAGGATCATTTTCAACATCTTTAAAGAAAGACTCCCCTCCTTCTTTTTCGTACATAGCTATTTTAGTTAGTACATCTATTCTGTCTTGACTTAATTTAACTTCTTTTTCCATAAAGTTCATCTCGATTTAATTTTGAATTTAAATTATATTTTGAATCTATAATTTGATAAGCTTGTTTTACCATTCTTTCAACACCCTTCAAATCTGATTGACGATTATCATCTGAATAGTTATTTTTCATATCCTTTAGTAACTCGAAAAACTCTGTCATTTCAGCATATTTCCAAAAATATTCTTCATACATAATATTATATCGCCATGGTTTCATAAACATGTTATAGTGTATTAGATTTAGTTCTCCATCATATCCATCTTCTATTGGCATTCTATTCCATGATTTACTTAAATATTTAACTTTTCCATAGCACATAAAGTTTAAAAAATCTTGGTCTGGTGCAACACTTGGAAAATTATATTGTTTAGTTATTTCAACAAATATATTTTCTATGTTATGTTTTCTATATTGTTCTAAGTTTATTAATAGTACACCAGAATTAAAGTATTTGTTTGCTTCAACTCCCACAGTTTCTTTGGTATATACTTTAAAATCATCATTATTGGCTACCACATCATCAACAACTACTCCTAATATATTGTTGTCTAATTCTATTTTGAAAAAATTGGCAATATCATTTAAAACAACAATATCACAATCAAGATATATTGCTTTATCATATTGTGGGAAAAGAGAAGCAATAAATAAACGGTAGAATATAGCTTTAGTATAGTAATCTCTTACATCATCTAACTCTTTAGATATTTCTTGTATCTTTAGCGTTACATCAACAAAATTTATTGTTAAGTTTTCTTTTTCGTATTTTTTTATTAATTCTATATGATCTGGAGCAATTCCTGTATTTAATACATAAATTTTATATATATCATGATTATTAGAATTTTCAATAATTGATTTTATAGTTACCATTAGAAATGGAGCATAATTATCATCACATGCAAAAAAAATAGGTATTATTGTATTATTCATACGTCCTCCTGCTTAATATCTAATCTGATTAGGTATATAATATCATATAATATGTTTGTTTTGCAAGTAATATGTTAAAAAACTCATAATGTTAAATTATGAGTTTTTTTGCTATTTATTCACTTCTTAAAGCATTTACAGGATCCATATTTGCTGCAGCCTTAGCAGGGAATAATCCAGATATCAATGTTAATAGTATACTTATTGTTATCATTATTAGTGCACTAACAATTGGTAGTGATACAAGTGTATAAATATTCGTTAATGAACCTATAATTAGATTTGCAATTAATGAGATTATATATGTTATAACAATACCTATTGTTCCAGCAAGAAGTCCAATGATAAATGTTTCCGCATTAAATAAGTTAGCTACATCGCGTTTTCTTCCACCAAGAGATCTTATAACTCCAATTTCTTTTACTCTTTCCACCACAGATACATAGGTTATAATTCCAATCATTACCGTTGAAACAATTAAAGAGATTGCGGTAAAGGAAACAAGTGCTATAGTTACAATATTTATCATTGTGTTAATCATTGAAATTACTAGTGATAAGTTATCTGTATATGTTATTTTTGAACGTTGATCTTTTGTATAAGTTATTCCATTTACTGTTATATTATCTTCGCCATTCCATGCATCTAAATACTCTAGTACTTTTTCTTTTAGATTAAAGTCTACCGGATATACTGATACAGAATTTGGCATATCGTTTCCCCCTAGGTCACGAATAGTTAATGCTCCAGTTGCAGTTCCCATCATTGCTGACATCATATCTATTTTTCCTGTAACAATCGATTTTAAAGTTTTTGTTTCGCCTTCATATACATAATCAATTGTATATGGGATTATACAAGATTTTGATGGGTCTGTTGTATTAACTTGATATCCAGTCATATTGTTATCTACCAAATATTTAACTACCTTACTTGTCTTATTAGATTTAAGAACTTCTTCTAACAATTCAGAAGTGTAATAAAATCCACTAGTTAAAGTACCATAATTGATGCCTTCTTTAGGTCTTAGTATTCCAACAACATTTAATTCAATTCCTTCATGATTTAGTTTTGGATCACGTTCAGCATTATACATGAATGGAGTAGTATCAGAGCCAAATATTCTTTTAAATAATGCGTCATTTGGATACCAAACAAATGTTTTATTTAATAATTGGTCAAAATCAAATTCAGTTTTAACTTCAGTTGATTTATGATTATCTGGATCAAAAGCTTTTCTTGCCATATCTAAGAATTCTTCTTGAGAATAGTAACCAAGCTGTGCAAGTAATAAGTCTGATAATTGTTGATTTTTATCAACAACAATCATTATTTCATTCTTCTTTGTTGCTATTTTTCCTGATAGAATATCATATTGAGAATTAATGTATTCTTCATTATTTATTGATTTTAACATTGAAGAAGAAAGTGTAGAAATATAAGCAGCTGCATCTTTAAATTCGGTTTCTCCAAGAATTGCTGCATACACTTGTTTAATAACACTTAATGATGTTGTTTTCTTCTCTCCACCAGCACTTGTATAAAAGTCTGTATAAATATTATTTAACATATTTACGCCATATCCATAAGATATTTCCTCAACATATTCCTTTGGCATTGCTGATATATAATCTATGTACTCTTGAGTTATATTATTATTTACCATTATTGAGTCCATAAGACTTGCTCTTTTAGCTAAAAATTCCAAAATTGAACTTACACTTACTATTCCTTGCTTAACGACTATTTCCGTTTTTTCAAAGTAAGACATTGAGTTTGTTATCGCATTTAGGTCAAGTGCGGATTCAGTAATTGTTATGGGGTTACCAGAAAGCATATCTTCCTGCATATCATCAATGTATGTTCTAATTCCGTTTGATAACGCAAGGACTAGTGATATGCCAATAATGCCTATTGAACCTGCAAGTCCTACCATTAATGAACGTTTTAACTTGCTTAATAAGTTTCGTCCTGATAGTTTGAAAGCTGTCCAAAAAGACATTTTTGTCTTTGCTTTTTTATTAATTTCTTCATCAGATATGGTTGTATTTACTTCTTCTTCATCACTACAAGGATTAGAATCACTGTTAATTTCTCCGTCTAATAATCTTACAATACGAGTTGAATATTTTTCGGCTAACTCTGGATTATGAGTTACCATTATTACAAGTTTTTCTTTTGCAATTTCTTTAATCAACTCCATTATTTGGATAGATGTTGCAGTATCTAATGCACCCGTAGGTTCATCTGCTAATAGTATTTCAGGTTCATTTACAAGGGCTCTTGCAATCGCAACTCTTTGACACTGACCACCAGATAATTGATTGGGTTTTTTATTATATTGATCTTTTAATCCTACTTTATCAAGAGCATTCTTGGCTCTTTCAATTCTTTCTTTTTTCTCTATCCCACCAATTGTTAAAGCTAATTCAACATTCTCTAAAATTGTTTGATGAGGAATTAAATTATAACTTTGAAATATAAAACCAATGCGATGATTTCTATATATATCCCAATCATAATCTTTAAATTGTTTCGTTGAAATACCATTAATTAATAAATCTCCACTTGTATATTTATCAAGGCCGCCAATAATATTAAGCAATGTAGTTTTTCCACATCCTGATGGCCCTAAAATTGAGACAAATTCATTATTTCTAAAATTAAGTGAAATCCCCTTTAATGCTTCAACTTTTGTATCCCCCATTATATATGTTTTTTTAACATCTTTTAATTTTAACATTTATTTCCCTCCTTCATTATTAATACTTTCTAGCGTTTCATTTAATGTTTCTAACAATAGTCCAAATTGATTTGCATTTTCTGTTCCCATTAGTTTTTCTATTTCACCATTTCTTTTCTTAATAAGGGCCATCATTTCTTCTTTTATGGTTATTCCTTTTTTAACTGGAAGTATGTAAAAACTTTTTTTATTTTCATCGGCAGCTACTTTTGTTACATACTTCATAATAAATAATTTAACTAATGCTTGTGAAATTGCAGACTTTGATACATTCAATTCTTCAGCAAGATTAGATACTGTCATATTTCTTGTCCCCGATAAAAAGATAATTGCTAGTTGTATAAAATTTATACAGTATTTTTTCTCTAACTCGCTATACATTTTTTTTACTAGTTGACAAGTCGTTAATAAGTCAATAAAGACATTTTCTTTAAAATCATTCATGACGTCACCTTCTTTTTTTGTTAAGTTCTTAACAACTATATTAATTATACATACTTTAATTTATAATGTCAAGTTTAAAAAAATGAAAACGCATTACTAAAATGCGTTTTTATTTATGGTTCAATTAGAGCTTTACATATTTTGAAAATATCAGTATTATCTATTTTTTTATTCACCAATTCATTTAACCTATTTGAATTGTCTCTTATATAATAATTAACGTTTTTAGATGAATGTCCAGTTCTTGTATAAAGATTATCATTAATTTGAGATTTAATCTCTGCCTTCTTTAAACCTCCAGTTTCATGATCGGCAGTAACTATTAGTGTCACATTTTCATCGTTTTTAAAATGTTTATCAACATAATCAATAGTAGCACTAAAATCTTCTAGATATTTCATCATATCATTTATGTCGTTGGCATGACTTTTTTTATCAATGTGAGCACCTTCAACCATTAGAACATATCCGTTGGGATGGTTCTTTTCAAGATTATCTACTGCTAATTTTACTAGTTCACTTAAATTCGGATTTTCAAATCCTTTATTTTGATAACCTACAGAATCAAATGTGGCTATAATTTTTTTATTATTCGTATCTACATACATATCATTATATACTTTATAATCATTATCAAGAAAGAGTCTTTCATGTTTACTATATTCTTTTTTTCCAGCTCCAAGTAAGATATCAACATTTGAATTTGCTTGTCCCTTAATTATTTCTTCTGTATTATTACGTGATGAGGTATGAGAGGAAAACGATGCAGGAGTTGCCCCATAAAGATTGTCAGTGGTTACTATTCCTGTCCCAAGACCAAGTTCTTTTGCGATTTCCATTATGTTTTTGATATTTTTATCATTATGCCATGCAATTTCTTTATTATTTACCTTGGTTCCTGTAGCAAGAGCTGTTGCGGCTGCTGCACTGTCAGTTGGTACGAATAACGCACGTGAATTAGTTTTAACTTCGCCGGTTAAATCAAATGACGAAAAAGACATTTTTTTATCATAGTACATTTCTGTATTTAAGACATGATTTTGCCCCATTCCATCGCCTATAAAGAGAATTACTTTTGGATTTTTAACCTTAGGCAAAACATATGTATTTGATGATGTAGAAGTATTATAACTAAAGCGAAATATTAATATACTTAATAGTCCTACAAATATAACACTTAACAAAGTGAGAAATAATGTTCTTAGTTTCATTTAATTATTCCTTTCTATATATCTAATTATATTATTAACTGTATCAACTATACTATCAATTTCATACTCATTGTCTTTTTTTGCTTGACCCTTATAAAGAGGAAGATGAATAAATAGAGCTCTGCCTTTCATTAAATGTAGGGATACATAATATGCGCTATTGCAAATGTAGCTTCCTGCAGAAACACTTAAATTAATTGGTATTTTGGTATCCAATTTTTCTACCATTCTTTCAATATTTAAACTAGTTGTATTGATTGTATTGTCTTCTTCTAAAACTTTACCGTTTTTTCTTATTTCATGATCATTATCTTCAATCAATGATCTTGTGTAGTTTATTGCAAACTTTTCTACATTGACCGTTTTTATAGAAGATGCTTGGCCTAAACATATGACAAAATCATAGTTATTGCTATTAATAACATTTGATAAAACAGTTTTTACTCTAGTATATGATACCGGTAAAATTGTTTTATCATACTTTTTGCTTATTCTTTTTAATACTTCTTCACTTACATTTTTTTCATATCCATTAAATGGTTCAAAAGCTGTAATTAACATTTTCATAATATCACCATTATTATTATACATTATTTATTTATAAAAAAAAGAAAGATGATAACTTTGTTTTATCATCTTTTTTACTATGCTATATCGAAGCATCTTGTTTATTTTTATGATTTAAGTAAATACAAACGATGAGATGAGGAATTAATATAACCAATCCTATTACAAATAAAATTAAACTAGTTGGGAATTCCACTTGTGCAATTAACATTAATCCTCCTATAAATATTAAAACGATACTTGATGTCGCAAGAATAAAACTAGCTACAACCAATAGCCCATAAATCCATGTTTGAAACTTATAGGTTGGTATGCTGTCAATCGCAAATTCATAATACAATTTTAAAAGAAAAAGAATGATTGTTATTAAAATCAATATTGAAAATATCGAAAGTGTTTCACTAGAAATATGTGAACAATTACATTTAGATGATAAATATAAAATTCCCATTATCAAACTTAATATGCATATTATTCTAATAATCCACTTTTTTATAGGATGTTCATTTAATTTTCCTAAGTATGTTCCACAATATAAAATAATAAATGTAACTGCAAATGCTAAAAGAAATAATATAGCAATTAAAATTGGACTTGTATTTTTTATTTGTTCAATTAAATATTTTATCTTCAATAATGTCATTTATTTTTCTCTATTAATTGTTTAATATTTTTATTTACTGTCTCAATTACATCTAATGTATAGTATGAAAATTTCAATCCCTCTTTAATACTATCTCTAATATTTTTCCCACTTAAAATATTATATATCGTTCCCGCTAGAAGTGAGTCACCTGCTCCAGTTGTACTTACTATATGTTCTTTTTTAATAGGAGTATATTTATGATTAACTTTATTATTTATCATATAATCAATTGATTTTGAACCGTTTGTAGCAATTATGTTTTGAGGGTGTTCTTTTATTAAATAATTTTCTAAATGCTTATATTCTGAATTATTAACCTTTAATAGATAGATCTTATCTAGATGAGAAATTAATTTTTCTGACTTAATCAAGCTTACTGCATCTACTATTATCTTTGATTTTACATTTGAAAATATATAATCAATTGCATCTTGTGAAATGTTTGTGTCCAATAAAACATATTCATACTTGTTCAATTCATCAATATTGTTTGATAAAAACTCAACATTAATTAGTTTTAAGATATCGGTGTTCACTATTGCATATTCCATATTTGCATGGTTATTGTTAATAGCAAAATAAATTGAAGTATGGTAGTTTTTTGATTCAATTGGCATTACAAATTTTACGCCAATATTTTCTAAATCTTGTTTAAATGTTTGACCATAATAATCTTTTCCAACAGCTGTAAAAAAAGTAACATCTACTTCCATTCTTGCTAAATTTTCTACAATATTTCTTGCTACACCTCCAGCTTGAATATATATAGAGCCGGGGTGTGATTCTCCTTTTATTAGATTATATGATGTTGTACCTACATAATCAATATTTAATGATCCTATTACCGCAATTTTCATAATGCCCTTCCTTTATTTATATTTTGTATTCATTTTATTTTTTAATACTTTATTTTTTATTTTTTTTGCAACAATCACATTTTCCAGAACAACAACTACAATTTTTACCATGGTGTTTTATTAAATATATTACTATTAAAGTAACAATTATCACTAGCGAGACAATAATTGTTATATCTAATAAATTAATTAAATAAATCATATTATCAACCCTATCAACATTCCAATGCCAGTAACTAAAAGTGAGCATACCCAAGCTATTGCACATTGAAAAGCAACTACTATTAATGACCATTTTTTCCCCAGTTCTCTTCTTATTGAAGCTATCGCTGCAATACATGGTGTATATAGTAGACAAAATACTAACAATGAAAATGCAGCTAACGGAGAAATAATGGTTGTAATTTCAGCTGTGCCAAGTAGTAAAGTTAAAGTTGATACTACACTTTCTTTTGCCATAAATCCCGCAATTAAACTTGTTGTAATACGCCAATCCGAAAAACCTTGTAAAGTAAATATTGGAGAAATAACTTTTGCACAAGTCGCAAGAATACTACTATCTGTTTGTTCTTTAGAAAGGTATGAAAAAGTAAAATCAAATGATTGTAAAAACCAAACAACTATTGTCGCAATAAAAATTACTGTAAATGCTCTTTTCAAAAAGTCTTTTGCTTTATCCCATAATAATTGAGTTACATTTTTTATTCCTGGTATACGATAGTTTGGCAATTCCATTACAAAGGGAACTGCTTCGCCTTTAAATATAGTATTTTTACTAATTAGTGCTACGATTACACCGACTATTATTCCTATAAAATAAAGAGCAACCATTATTAACCAACTATATTTACTTGGGAAAAAAGCACTAGTGAAAAAAGCATAGATAGGTATTTTGGCTGAACAGCTCATAAAAGGTGTAAGCATTATTGTCATTTTTCTATCTCTTTCAGACGGCATTGTTCTACTGGCCATTACACCTGGAACTGTACATCCAAATCCTATGAGCATCGGCACTATACTTCTTCCCGATAATCCTATCTTTCTTAATAATTTATCCATAACAAAGGCCACACGAGCCATATACCCTGAATCTTCTAGAAGGGAAAGAAAAAAGAATAAAACAACTATAATTGGTAAAAAACTTAATACACTTCCTACTCCCTTAAAAATTCCATCTATAATTAATGAATGTAGTACAGCATTTGCGTTTCCTTTTGTTAAGGCATTATCAACAACAGTCGTTAATGCATCTATACCCATTTCCAAAAGTTTTTGAAGACCAGCACCTATTACTCCAAATGTTAAAAAGAAGACAAGTGCCATAATTAATATAAATGCTGGAATAGCTGTATATTTACCTGTTAAAATTTTATCAATTTTTCTACTTCTTTTATGTTCTTTACTTTCTCTAGGTTTTATTACCGTTTTATCACAAAGGGACATAATAAATGAAAAACGCATATCAGCTATTGCTGCTGAACGATCAAGTCCTCTTTCTTCTTCCATTTGAAGAATTATATGTTCTAACATTTCTTTTTCATTTTCTGATAATTTTAAAGCATCTAATATTAATTTGTCACCTTCAATTAACTTTGTAGCAGCAAATCGTAAAGGAATATTTGCTTCTTTTGCATGATCTTCTATTAAATGCATTATTCCATGAATACATCTATGTACTGCTCCACCATTTTGATTTTCATCACAAAAATCTTGTTGTTGTGGTTTTTCTTGATATCTAGCAACATGTATGGCATGTTCAACTAGTTCAGTTACACCTTCATTTTTAGCTGCTGAAATCGGAACTACTGGAACTCCTAAAATTTCTTCCATTTTATTTATTAAGATAGTGCCACCATTTCCTCTTACTTCATCCATCATATTTAAGGCAATTACCATTGGAACATCAAGTTCCATTAGTTGTAATGTTAAATATAGATTTCTTTCAATGTTCGTAGCATCAACAATATTAATTATTCCCTTAGGTTTTTCATCAAGTATAAATTGTCTTGATACTATTTCTTCTGAAGTATATGGAGATAAACTATATATTCCAGGTAAATCCGTAACTTGTGTTTCAGAATTTTCTTTTATCATACCACTTTTTCTATCTACTGTAACTCCTGGAAAATTACCAACATGTTGATTAGACCCCGTAAGTTGATTAAACAATGTAGTTTTGCCACTATTTTGATTGCCAGCTAAAGCAAATGATAGTATTGTACCTTTTGGAAGCGGATTTTCCGATTCTTTATCATGATATATTCCACCTTCTCCTAGCCCTGGATGAACAACTATTTTTGCTTTTTCCAAGGGTTTTTCAACTTCTTTCGTTGAGGTTTCAGTACATTCAGTAATTTCAATCTTTTCTGCATCAGCAAGTCTAAGAGTTAATGTATAACTATGTATTAGTAACTCCATAGGATCTCCCATAGGAGCATATTTTATCAAAGTTACTTTAGCTCCGGGAATTACACCCATGTCTAAGAAATGTTGTCTTAGTGCTCCGCTACCACCTACTTTAGTTATTATTCCTGTTTTTCCTATTTTTAATTCTTTTAAACTCATGGCGAAACTCCTTTTTATTATATAAAAAGCTTGACAGCATTATGTAATCCTATCAAGCGTATATTTAACAAAATTTGGTGGACCTGAGGGTAGTCGAAACCCTGTCCGAGAAACGTTCCATTTTGTTTTCTACATACTTAGTTTATCTATTTAGTTTTTATGCACAACTAGAGGATAAACAAAACTAGTTATACACTAACTCATGAATCTTGGTTCATACACCGAGTGAGTATAATCACCACAGCCTACTCTCTTTCCCTTATAACACACGTAGGCAAGCATTATAAGAGATAAATCAAAATTAATTGATTACTTGCTTATGCTAGCAAGCGAAAGCATAATTTGTGTTTGCGTTTAATTTAATAAACCTCAGGTTTTAACGTGCCTACCCACGGTATGCTTACATCACTTCACATAGCCCGTCGAAACCAATACAGGCCCAAGTGTCTTTATTATACCACTAATTAATTGTTTTTGCAAGTTATTTCTATTTTGAATATTTTTTAATTTCTTCTTCAATTATATCATTTCCATGTGAATCATATGTTACTATGCCAAAAAAATTTTCAACTTCTAATCTATAGATGGCTTCTGATTTTAAATCCTCGTAGCACACTAACTCACATTTTTTTATGGTTTTTGAAATTAACGCGGCTGCTCCTCCTATAGTTGATATATATATAGCATTATATTCTTCTAGTAATTTTTTGTATTCATTACTTCTTGGTCCTTTACCAATCATTACTTTTAATCCTTTTTTTAATAATGGTAAAGTATATTTATCCATTCTATAACTAGAAGTCGGACCAGCAACCCCTATTACTCGATTTGGCTTTTTAGGAGTAGGACCAACATAATATATTGTACTATGATCAATATCAAAAGGTAATGATTCTTCTTTTTCAATTAATTCTACAAGTCTTTTATGTGCTGCATCTCTTCCTGTATATATTGTTCCTGTTAATTCTACAATGTCTCCAGCTTTTAATTTCTTTATTTCATCATCTGTTAGTGGTAATTTTAATCTTATTATTTTCATTATATTCACCATTTATCATAAATACGATTTGACATGTCTTGCAGCATGACACTGAATGTTTACAGCGATAGGGAGTGAAGCTATGTGACATGGAAATGTATTTATTTTTACTCCAAGGCATGTTGTTTTTCCACCAAATCCCATAGGACCAATACCCAATTTATTTATTTCTTCTAGTAACTCTGATTCTAATCTCGCAATAGTAGGATCGTCACTATGATCATCTATTTCTCTTAATAACGCCTCTTTAGCCATTATTGCGCATTTCTCAAAATTTCCACCTATTCCTATTCCAACTATAATTGGTGGGCATGGCTTTCCACCGAAGTTTTTTATTGCATCTAGTACAAGCTTTTTTATGTTTTCAACTCCATCAGATGGAATCATCATTTTCAGAAAGCTCATATTCTCACTACCTGCTCCTTTAGGTGCTACTTCTATTTTTACTTGATCACCAGGAATAAGTTTTATATGAACAATTGCTGGGGTATTGTCATTAGAATTTTTTCTAATTAAAGGATTGCTAACTACAGATTTTCTAAAATATCCATCTTTATATGCTTGCCTTACTCCTTCGTTAACTGCTTCATATATATCTCCTGTAAAATGGACATCTAAGCCAATTTCTAAAAAGCATGTTACAATACCTGTGTCTTGACATATAGGATCTTTGGTTTCTATTGCTAATTCATCATTTTCTATGATTTTTTCTAAAATATATTTACCATATTCACTGGTTTCATTTTTTTGAGCTTTTTTTAAAAATGATAAATTACATTTTGGTAAAGTTGTACATGCTTCTAGTAACATTTCTTTTATCTTGTTTGTTAATTCAGAAGTTTCGATAACACGCATTTAATTACCTCCATTATATATTAATTTTTTCAACAGGGTTATGTTCAGTTTTAAACCATTGCATTGTTTTAATTGCTTGTCCTTTATCTCCAGTTGTATATATTTTAATAACACCATTTTTATTTTTAATTGTTAACATATTATTTTCTGTTAGATATCTTGATAGTTCAATCCCCATTGGTAATCCAGAAGATATATAATTAATATTTCCAAGAACCTTTTTAATGGGGTTTTCCAACAAACTAAAATGAGTACAACCATATATCAATGTATCTATATCTTCATTTTTTAATTCTATTAATTTTTCATCAATGATTTGTTGAGTTGATGGGCTATCTATTCTGTTTTCTTCCACTATTTCAACAAAATTTGAACATGGTATATTAAAAGATGTTATCTTATTTTTTTCTAAAATTTCTTTGTACTTTCCTTTTTTTATAGTGGTATTAGTAGCTATTACTCCAACTCTTTTATTTTTTGTTGTTTTAATAGCACAATCTGCTGTTACCTCTATTACGCTAAAAATCGGGATAGTAATCTCTTTCTTTATATAATTTATGAAGTTAGAAGCCGTATTACAAGCTATAACAATTGCTTTGACGTTTTGTTTGCATAAAAATTTTACTACATTTATAACACACTTTTTAATTTCTTCATCACTCTTTGTTCCATATGGACAATTACCTTGATCTGCAACATATATATAGTCTTCATTTGGCATCATTTTTTTTAATTCCTCAAGTACTGTCAATCCACCAACTCCAGAATCAAATACACCAATTGGTAAATCATTTATCATTTATATGCACCTCTTTTTATATTATTATACATTATGTTTTATATATTTTCAATTTCTTAAATAATAAAAAAGATAATGCTAGGTTTTACATTATCTCTTTTGTAATTAATTATTTGATTCTATTTTAAACATATTGTAGGTCTAACACCTATTTCCTTATAATAACAATTGATATAGTTATAAGTAATTCCGTTATAGTTAACACCTGAAACATTGTAACTATAATAATTATTTGGTGATCTTAACCAATATGCTATATATCCATTATATTCAGAATCAATTTTTAAACTATTATGTGGAACTGCTCCACATGCAATTGCATAGTCTGTTGGTTTTACTGGTTCTTGTTTGTATCCTCTCATTTCAGAAACAGAAAGAGCAAATACATAATCTTCAGTAGTTTCACAAGCATATTTGTTAGGCGATTCCATTGTTGTTTCAGGAGAATTATCATTAACTGTTAATGCTATTTTTTTCATTTCTTCACTTGTAAAAGCTGTTGCAAAAAAGTTTGTATTTAACCATTTTCTTAAATCTGAATAATAATAGTTATTAGCATGAGTATTTTCCGGTACTCCTTCTTTTGTAACGTAAGAATATATATCAACTTTAAAATATTCATCACTCATAAAAACTTGAGCATCTAAAACTTTTTCTGCTAAATAAAATGTTTTATTATTTGTTTCGTACTTTACCCACTTAATTGGTTCAACTTTATAATATTTATCTTTATATAAATGATATTCTTCTCCATTATAAACATAATATCCATATTCATTTTTGTCAGTTATTTTTTTTAAAGATAAAATTATTTCTTCATCAACAACCAATGTTTGTGGGTATTTTCCCAAATAAAAATCATCAGGAGTTACCACTTCAATTTTTTGTTGACAACCTATAAGCAATGTAACTATTAATGTTATAATTAATATATTAAATATCTTTTTCATAATCATTCCCCATTAAATGGATCAAAGTTTGTCTTAGGATCAAAAGTCATTATAAATTCAACTAATAAATCAATAATTTCTTCTACATCTTTCATTGAACATACTTCAACTGATGAGTGCATATATCTAAGTGGAATACTTATTAAATATGTAGGAATACCTAAACATTTATCATACATATCATCTGCATCAGTGTAACTTCTTGATGTTGCAATATCAAGTTGAATATTAATTCCTAATTTCTTGGCACAGCTCATTAACTTCTCATGGATTATCGGATTCATTAATGAACCTCTTGTTAGGATTGGCCCTTTTCCTAGTGAAGTATCTCCAGTAAGATTTTCTCTATAATTAATATCCGTTGCATATGATACATCAATAGCAATTGCACAAGTTGGATTTACTAATGTTGCGGCCATTTTGGCACCTCTACCTGTAGTTTCTTCCCCAACTGTAGTTGAAGCATATACACCAATTTGTGTATTTTTTTCTTTGACTTTTCTAAGGGTTTCTAAAACTATATATGCACCTAGTTTATCATCTAATGCTCTTCCCGCAAGAAAATCATTTTGAAGAAGAGAATAATTTGTAATATGAACAATAGGATCACCAATACTAATTAATTTTTCTGTTTCTTCTTTTGATGATGTACCAAGATCAAGCACTAAATCGGTAACTTTTAAATCTTCCATCTTAGGAGTATATCCAAATACACCTATTATTTCTTCATTGCGTTGATTGATTACTCTAACATGTTGACCAGCATACATATATGGTCTTACTCCACCAGCATTCGTTACCTTACATGTACCATTATTTTCTATTTTTTCTACATATAGTCCTATCTCATCAATGTGACCACATAGTAAGATTTTAGTTGGTGATTCAGAATTTATAACATTTATCACATTGTAATTATGGTGTGTAATTACTTTATCACTAATTTGTTTCATTTCATTAATAATTAATTTTTGTAATCTTAATTCGGAGCCAGATGGTGATGGTGTTTCTAACATTTTATATAATAGTTCTCTCATTGTTACCTCCAATTTGATTAAATTCTAATCATGTATATTGTATCATATTTTTTTATTTTATAAAAGGAAAAAGAAAACATAATTATCATACTAATAATTTTATTTTTCTTTAACTATATAGTTAATTAATTTTTCTGATATTGTTACTATTAGGACTATTAATATTCCCCACGCTAGTAAATTTCCTATTTCAAACGATGATTTGATTTGTGATAGTTCTTGACCAATACTATTTTTAGTATAACATATATATTCTCCCATTATCATTACTTTAAGTCCTAATCCAAATGTTTGGAAAAAAGACATTAAAAGGTGTTTTTTGATTAGCGGCATATAAACAATAAACCATGCTTTTAGTTGATGAACGTTATTCATTTTAATATCATCTTGAATAGATGGATCAATACTATCTATAGAAGTAAGGATGGATTGTGTTGTGATAGGCATAGTTACTAACATTGTAATTATAAATGGAGAAACACTACTATTAAATAGGAGAAACAAGAAAATAGATATTATGATAACTGGTGTTGACTTCATCAAATTCATTACCGGTTTTATAAAATAATATGATTCTTTTCTCCATGAATATATATATCCAATAATTAAAGATATTATGAATGTTATACAAGCACTTAGTACTATTCTAACAAATGTACTTAACATAATGATTATATTATTTTGATTAAACAATGAAATAAATGATTTAAGTACTGTTATAATTGATGGATATAAGAAAGGCTCGTTTTTTATAGCAGAGAAAACACTCCAACTTATTAAAAGAATAAATATAGTTATTAGAGGGTACAAATATTTTTTAAGCGAAAAAGTCTTCATTTGGTATTTTTTCTCCTATTAACTGACCAAGATTTAGTGAAATTATTTGTGTTAAATAAAAAGTAATTTCGGATGAATCATATTCATTATATATATAATGACATCTTGGTATCGCATGTGTTAATATATCTACTCCTATTTTATTAAGTGATTCATCAATTTGTATGCTTACCTCAGCTAATAATTTAGGATTTTCACTTGCTAAATTTAATGATTCATCAATTTGTTTTAATGCCCTTTTAACATTGGCTTCTTTAATTTTATTCTTTTTAACAAAGATGCCTGCTTGAGGAATATTAAATTTTGTATTTGAAATTTTTTTCCATTCTTCAGTTAGATCAAATGTATAGTATTTATTATTCTGATTAATTTTTGAAATTGCTGGTTCTGCTGATACAATAATATTTGCTTTATTTCCAATCAGCATTGCATTTGCTTCACTCACATCATTTACATAATTAATTTTCACATTTAATCCATAATAGTTTATTAAACTTCTTACTACCACATCAGGAGTGGAATTTTTTCCAAAAACTGTAATTTCTGTATTATTTAATTCTTGAAATGTTTCAATTTTTTCTATTGAAGCTAAGTAAAAACATCCGCCTATAATTGTCTTATAATATACATAATCAAATTTATTAAGTGAATTATAAAATTTAACCCCTAAATTTACAGGTGCAACAATTATATCATATTCTTTATTTGAAAATGCAGCAGCTAATGCATCAGGTCCTACTACTATTGTTGTATCAAATATTTTGTCATCTTTTATCGCATAACTAATACCTAGAGTTGGAGCTCCACTTGGAGTAATGACTTTTAATTTATCCTTGCTAGAATCATTAACGCATGAACTTAAACAAAACATAAACATAATTAAAACTATAAGTGTGTATACTTTTTTCATATTAACCTCTTTTAAAATTGTATTTCATTTGTATTATATTATAACATATGATAGTATAAAATTATGTAACATTTGTTACAATTGGAGGAAATATGAATGAACTAATTAATAAGTTGTTACAATACAAGCATTTAATAAAGTATGTTGATTATAATTCAAATGCCATTGTTTTTAATGAGGGAGATATATGTAGAGAAATAGGGATTGTTATAAAAGGTGAAATTTCAATTTCAACAATTACCTATGCTGAAAAAGAGGAAACAATAAATATAATTAAAGAAGGAGAATTATTTGGCGATTTTTTGGTTTTTTCACCAAATCCAGTTTATCTAGGAATTGGAATTACAAATAAAAAAACAACAATAGCATTTATAAAGAGAGAAAGTATTTTAAATATTTTTATAGAGAATAAGGATATCTTATGTGCATATCTGAGTTATACTTCTTTAAAAGCGATTCAACTAAAGCTACAAACAAAATTATTATCTCATAAAAATATTGAAGATAGAATAATTTATTATTTTACTATTACTAAAGAAAATCCAGTATATATATCTTCTATAACTGACTTTTCCAAAAAGTTAGCCCTTCCAAGACCATCTGTCTCTAGAAGTTTAAAAGTGATGGAAGAGAAAAATATTATTAAAAGAGAGAAACATTTTTTCTATTTACTTAATAAAAGCTAGAAAACTAGCTTTTTTATTTAGATATTTTTATATAACTATGGCTTTTTTATTTTTTTTATAGTATAATATAGTAAACAATTTATAAAGAAAGGAACAAAAATATGAATAAGAAAAAATTATTTAAATGGCTAAAGAAATTTAGTATATTTTCTTTGGTTTTAATCTTTGCCTGCACAATATTAGCAGGATGTAAAAAACCTTCTAATCCATCTAATGAAGATGAACCACCAATTGAAACGCCAAAGGTTTCATTGATATGCAACGTTGATGAAATTGAAATCAACGTAGATGAGAAGCAAAAAATTGGTGCTCGTTTAGAAAACAATGAAGATGGCGTTATTATATGGCAATCAGGTGATGAAAGTATTGTTAGCGTAAGTGCTGATGGACTTGTTGAACCAAAAGGAGTTGGCATTACTACAATAACTTTAACATATTCGCTTGATAAAACAATCTCTAAAACAATAGTTGTATATTCATATAACACTAAAATTGGTGAATACCCTATTACTTTTGATTTTGTTGGTGGAACTTATAGTGGAAATGTTCCAACTAGTTACAATATATTTAAAGGATTAAGTACACTTCCTAGTCCAACTAAAGAAGGATATAAATTTATTGGTTGGGATTTAAATGGCCAAATAGTTGATAAGATTTCAACATCTCACTCTGGAATATTAAGATTAACTGCAAAATATTCCAAGTATCCAACAAATCTTTACATTGAAGATCTTAAAGAAGATATGTGGGTTGGAAAAACTTACCAACTTACCATTCATGAAGATGTTAAAATCGGAGAATACACTTATGAATCTTCTGATGATTCAATATTAACTGTTGATAATAATGGATTAATTACTGGTGTATCAAGTGGTAGAGCTACTGTAACAGTCACTTCCGTTAATAACCCTGAAACAACTGATTCAATTAATATATTTGTTTATGGAAAACCTGAATCGTTCACTTTAAAGAATAATGTAACATCTGTATTTTTAGGACGTAAACTTCAACTTCGTGTTAATGCGAATCCTGCTAAGAGTTATGCTAATGTAATTTGGACAACAAATGATACAGACGTTTTAACTATTAGTGATAATGGAACCGTTACTACTGTAGGAGTGGGAACCGCAACTGTTCGTGCTACTTCTACTGCATTTAGTGATGTTTATGCAGAATTTACACTTGAAGTATTACAACCTGCAACAAAAGTTGAAATTGCTACCCCTGAAAAAACTTCTCTATACATTGATGAGACTATTCAACTAACCGCTAAAGTATATCCATTAGAAGTTTCTCAATCAATTATTTGGCGTATTAGCGATCCTAGTATTGCTACAATTGATGAAACTGGCTTTGTGAAAGTTTTAAATCGTGGTGAAGTTACTATTACTGCCATGTCAGAACTTACATCTGATGTATTTGATCAAATTAAAATTAAGTGTTTACATCCTCTTCTTCAAGAAGAAAATGCTGATGTAAAATATATAATTAGTGCTCCTGGCACTGATGCCTCAACTATGATTTCTATTAACTATCATGCTATGAATACAAAAACATTTATTGAGTACACAGTTGCTAGTGATACTGATTTTAGTAATGCTACTTCTGTTATTCCAACTGGTGTTTATTTTGAAGAAACTGATCCAGTACTTGCTAATCCATTCCCTGCTAGAAATATATTTAGTAGTGAAATTACAGGATTAGCACCTAACACTCCATATATATTTAGAATTAATTGTGGAGATAATACTTATAGTGATACATATCACTTTACAACCGCTAAAGGAACAAATGAAGATTTCAGTTTCGTTTGGCTTACTGACAATCATTACAATACAATTTATGCTGGCGCTGAAACTAGTGAATATACTATCCATAAAGCTATGGAAATGAGAGATCAAATCGGCTTCGTTCTTGACACTGGCGATATGATTGATACTGGGGGAAATTCTGCTATTTGGGATTTAATGTTCACTCAAAGAAAAACTTTACTTGAACTTCCAATGATTTCAACAACTGGTAACCATGAGTTATATGTCAATGGTACTGGACAATGGGATAATCGTTTCCATGCTGCATATAATGCACTACCTAAAAATGGTGTTGAAGGTAAAATTGGAACAAGTTGCTATTTTTATTATAATGATGTATTATTTATTTTAATTGAAGACGTTGCTGCATCAAGTTATACTGAACAATTTGAATGGATGGAAAACTTACTACGTGAGGCTAGAGAAGAAAAGAAAGCAAGACTAGTTATTGCTAGTATGCATGCACCTATTCAATCAGAAGATCCATCTAACTCAAAAAATGATCGTGATATGAAAATTATGGGATTATTTGATAAGTATGGTGTTGATTTAGTATTAACAGGACATTACCATTGGCATAATGTAGTTAGAAACTATTACAATGGGGTTAGAAGTAATAATCCACTTTTAGGTGTTAACTATATGATGGGTAGCCCTGCTGGTGCAAAAGGTGCTAACGGACAAGACTTAAAAGAATTTGCAAAAGGATACATAGTTGATGTTAAAGGAAACTCAATTATTGTTACTCAAATTGATGCTAACGGCAAAATTATTGATACTAATACATTTAATAGTATAAAATATGAAGAAATGACTGATGAAGCTAAAAATGCATATAAAGAAGATATTATTAATTCATTAAATTATTCATTAGATGCTGATAACAATATAGTTAACTTTAACTGGACAGCTAATGCTTATGGCAATGTTGAAAAAATAATGTTTAACGAAATATATAGAAACGAAATTAGCCGTGAATTCTATGTTATAAGTCCTGCTTATACATATACCACTTTAAGTTCAGTATTCCCACAAATGGACTACAAATTCTTAGTAACATTCTATTTTAAAGATGGAACAACCGCAACCAAAGAAATTGAGATTAAACGTAGTGTTGATATAAATATTAGAATTGACTCTCTTAATGTTTTAGATCATTCTGTAATTTTGAAATTCGATGAAGCAAATAATAACATTTCTAATAAGATTAAATATTATGTAATTTACTTAAATGGACAAAAGGTAGAAATGGTTGCATATTTAAATAACTATGTTGCAATTACTTCCTATATTTTAAATAATCTTGATTTAACAGTAGACAATGTAATTTCAATTCATGCTGTAGATAAAAATGAAAAAACAATTTTTGAAAGGTCTATAACAATACCGGCACAATTATCATAAAAATTAAAATTAAATGACACATCAATTGATGTGTCATTTTTAAATAAGAAAAGTACCAATTGCTTGGTACTTTATACTGCTTATTTTTATTCTTATTTGTTATAGAATTCAACAATAAGATTTTCACGAATTTCAGGTAGAACTTCTGATCTTTCTGGGTAACGTACAAATGTACCAACACCAGTGCTTTCATCATAACTTAAGAATGCAAGTCTTGCAACTGTATTTTCTAAAGCTTCTTTAACAATAACTAAATTGCGAGATGCTTCTTTTAATGCAATTGTTTGACCAGGTTTACATAAGTATGAAGGAATATCAACTTTTTTACCATCAACTGTAATATGTCCATGAGCTACTAATTGACGAGCTTGACGACGTGTTGTAGCAAAACCTAAACGATAAACTAGATTATCTACTCTAGATTCTAGTAAGAAGATGAAATTTTCACCTGCTTTACCTTCAAGTTTACTTGCTTTTAAGAATAAATTCTTAAATTGTTTTTCTGTCATTCCATAAGTGAAACGAACTTTTTGTTTTTCTTGTAATTGAAGACCATATTCAGAAAGTTTAGTACGACGTTGTCCATGTTGTCCAGGAGCATAAGGACGTTTAACTAATTCTTTTCCTGTTTCTAATACTGAATATTTTAATCTTCTTGCTTGCTTCCAAGCTGGGCCTGTATAACGTGCCATTCTTTTTTCCTCCTAATAGATTAAATTTTTGGGGATAAAAATTCATCATCATTTCTAAAGTAGATTATCCAATTGTTTTCACCTAAGCAGCAAGATTACTTACATCCATATACGTGATAATCTAGAGTTTATAAACTAATGAACGCTGCCTTTATCGCACCATTAGTTATTATACCATTTTTTTTAAAATTAGTCAAATGATATATATTATTTCTACATTTCTTCTACATGATATATATAATCTATTGTTTTAAGAGCATTAATTATTTCTGTATGAGTTTTATATTTTTTTAACTCAGGACTCATTATAGATAAAGAAATTGTATAAACACTTAAACCAGAATTAATATAAGCTGGATTATTTTCTATATCATCTATTCTTAATCCTAATTCTCTAATTGTAGCTATAAAGTTTTTTAGATTACCACTATTCAATAATTCTAAATGAATTTCAAAATGGTTAGATCTATTTTTAAAGTAAATTTCCAATTTAGGGAAAATTGATAAAACAAGAATATAAGCAATAAAACAAATTAAAGCAAATGTATATAATCCAGTTCCAATTAATAATCCTAATATTGCACAAGCCCATAAGGCAACTGATGTAGTTAAACCTTTAATTTGGTTTTTTGAACTATATAATATAGTATTTGAACTAATTATAGCGATTGATATAACAGTTGCTGCAGAAACTATTAATATTGATAATTTACTTTCTTTAAAAAGTAACAAATCTATTAGCATAGCTACTGTTGCTGCAAGTGTAACAATCATAAAGGTTCTTAGCCCTGCCGCATGTCTTTTGCTTGAACGTTCATATCCTATTATAGCTGATAAAAACAAAGCTAGTAAAATTCTAATTAGTGAACTCCATATATTTAGTTCTCCAGCCCAACTTCCCAATAATTTTACAATTAAGTCATCACTATTATTCATATTTATCTCCTCCTCATTTGATTTCTTATAAATCCTTTTCTATAAGTCATATATTCCTCAGCAGCCTCATCAAATGCTTGCTCCTCTACTGACTCTGTATTTTGTGGTAAATTTTCTTGTATATTTTTAATTCTTTCTATCAACATCTCAACTTCAGTTTTTGGTTGTCCATTTTCATCAACCGTTTCTACTGTTGTTATATCATCTAAATTATTAGAATATGATTTTGACAAGTATAATGATAATTTAGCACATGCTGGTCCAATTAATTCATACAAGACACTTGATGCAAGAATTATTGTATTTAATGCATTTCCTACTTCTGCTCCTAAATAATTACTTAAGGTTCTAGCTCCTATTGCTGCTAGTCCAATTGCAACACCAGCTTGTGGTATTAACGCTAACCCTAAATAATTTCTGACTTCTTTCTTCTTTTTTACTATTGCACATCCCGCAAAAGAACCAATGTACTTACCTATAATTCGAACTATAAAGTAAATTACCCCTATTAATACTAGTGGGACTCCACCAATTAAACTTGAATCACTAAATAATGTTCCAATTCTAAAGTTTAATCCAGATCTTACAAAGAACAATAATAATATCGGTGGTGTAAAGTAATTCAATTGATTGAAAAGTTTTTCATCATTTGTAATATTCATATATATAGTTCCCATTGACATGCATCCAAGCAATGGAGAAACCTCAAACAATGAACAAATTCCACAGAATAACAAGATCATAGAAATTGAGATAATTAATCTATTATCTGTAGATCTCTTTTTTGGCATTAAAAATTTTAACAATAATCCAAAGAAAGCTCCAAGTAATAAAATTAAAATATTTGTTATTAATGGAACAATTATACTAATCACATCTACTGATGAACCACTTTGAGATACTGTAGCTACAGATATCGCTATACTAAATGCTACTAAACCAACTATATCATCTAATGCTACGACTTGTAGAAGTGTTTCAACAAAATCGCCTTTTGATCCTGTTTGTCTTATTGTCATCATTGTTGATGCTGGAGCAGTAGCTGCCGCAAGTGCCGCAAGAACAGTTGCGAATGCTAGATTTAAGCCCATTATAAAATACAATACAACAAATACTAAAATGGAAGCAAGTAATGACTCAAAAACTGTTATTACGACGACTTTTCCTCCATTTTTCTTTAAAGTTGAAAATTTAAAAAACTCACCAGTGCTAAAAGCAATAAATGCTAGGGCTATATCTGGTAAAAATTCCATACCATCTATGATATCTTGTGGTATTAACTTTAATACATTTGGTCCTAACAATATACCAACCACAATATATGCTGTTACATTGGGAAGCTTAAGTAATTTTGTTACACGGGTTGCAAGAAATCCAAAAAATAGCATTAAAGCTAATGAGATAATAATCTTTGCAACTGGGGAATCAATATGTAAAGTTTCATATATATTCATTTTATTCGTCTCCTACTTACTCTTTTCTTGATTTAAAGTTATTATTGTGATACAATTATTATACTTATTTTTTCCATAAAGTCAATTTATAGTTTTTTATGGTATCATAAATTTTTCTTATGGAGGCAACAATGTTAGATATTAAATTAATTACATTACTAACTGTAATTGAAGAAAAAAATTTTACAAAGGCTGCAAAAAAATTATCTTTTACTCAACCAGCAATAACTCAACAAATACATGCTCTTGAAAAAGAGTATGGCTTAAAAATTTTTGATCGTGATAAGAAAGGTATTACACTAACTAAAAAAGGAGAATTATTAGTTGCATACGCACGTAGAGCTAAAGCTATGGAAGAACATTTAATAGAAGATATTCAAAACTATGATAGTTTGATTACTAAATTGCGAATTGGAATAACTCATACTGCAGAAAGTAATAATATCATTGAAATAATTAGTAAATACAGTTATTTAAATCGTGATAAAAATATTGCTATTAAAATTATAACTGATTCAACATATGAATTATGCAAAATGGTTGAAAACTATGAACTTGATTTAGCTTGGGTTTCTGGTCTTCCAACAAATACAAAGCTTCTTGCTTTGCCACTTGAGGATGACTATTTAGTTTGTGTATTAAATGTTAATCATCCTCTTGCAAAAAATAATAATATTTCCTTAAAAGAATTAAAAAAAGAAAGACTAATCCTTACACCAAAGTCTTCTACTACCCGTGAATTATTTGATACTTTTTTAGGATCAATCAATGATTCAATTGAAAATTACAATGTGGTTTTAGAAGTAGATAACATCGCAACAATAAAAGATTTGATTAGAAAAGATTTTGGCATATCAATTCTTTCAAAAAGTGCTTGTATGGATGAATTGAGTAAAAAGAAAATAGCTATTCTTCCTATTAAAGGAGCAAACATTAAAAAACAAGGATTTCTTGTATATAATAAATACTTCCAACATATTGAAATAGCTCAAGAACTAATCGAATTATATAATAAAAATAATAATAATTAGGCGCATTAATCATGCGCCTAATTTTTGTATTCTATTGATACTGCTTTTGATTCACCAAGATATTGTGTTTTTTTAGTTTGGACATAAAATGTATAATTATTATTAGGTTCAACATCAAAAATATATTCTAGCATTAATGTATGATATTTACCTTCTACATGACCTTGAGAATCTACTTTCCAAACAAAGTATCCCTCTGTTGCAAAGTCGACTTCATCCCATTTAACTTTTACTTGCGTATTGGATATTTTTTCTACTGAAAGATTTTGTGGTGATTTGCCGGGAGTTTCTTGTCTCATCCAAATGCTAATTATTCCCCACAAAATAATAAATAAAGCAATTAATGTAAGTCCTAAAATAGTCTTCCAACGATTTGGGTCTTTCAATTCTTTGGATAAAAGTTCTATATGATTTTTAATAAATAAATTATCATTAGTAATTGCATTTTCATATGAAACATTTCTTGAATCATAATCATCTAATTCAAGTAGAGTATCATTAATTTTCATTTCAGTATCTATATTTTTTACTGCATATCCTCTTGCCTTTTTTATGTATATATTTGCAAGGTGTTGATATTTTCCTGTAAGATGCAATAAAATTTTATCATTTTCTTCTTTTAGATTTTTATAACGTAAATCCCTCAATGTATCTCACCTCTTAATATATGTCTATTCTATCAAAAAAAACAACTCATTGCAAGAAAATAATACTTTAATAATAATTAAATCAAATATAAAAAAATCTATATGATGTAAATATACATCATATAGACTTTATATTCTATTTATTTTCTTACAGCGACGTTTGTAAAGTAAATAAAGTCATCAGGGTTCAAGCTTGCTCCACCAATTAGAGCACCATCTATGTTAGGCATAGCCATTAAGCCTTCTATATTATTAACTTTAACACTGCCTCCATATTGAATTCTTATAGCTTCTGCAGCATTTTCACCATAAAGTTCTTTAACGACACTTCTAATATAACCACAAGTCTCATCAGCAACTTCATTAGTTGCAGTACGTCCTGTTCCAATTGCCCAGATAGGTTCGTATGCTATAACTAATTTTTCTACTTGTTCTTCATTTAATCCTGCAAGATCTTTTTCTAATTGTTTATGTAATAGTGTTTCAGTTTTTCCAGTTTCACGTTCTTCTAAGTGTTCACCAACACATAGAATTGGAGTTAATCCATGTTCAAAAGCAGCATGAAGTTTTTTATTAATTGATTCATCTGTTTCATTGAACATTGCTCTTCTTTCACTATGGCCGATAATAACATATTCAACGCCTAATGAAGTAAGCATGTTAGGAGCTATTTCTCCTGTGTATGCACCTTGTTCTTCATAATGCATATTTTGTGCACCAATTCTTAGGTTTTCTCCTTGACGTTTTACTAGACAACGTAATACTGTAAATGGAGCACATATAACGCTATCTACAATTTCTTGAGCAGGTACAACTTCATTTACTTTATATATAAATGCTAGGGCTTCATCACGAGTCTTAAACATTTTCCAATTTCCAGCAATTATAGGTTTTCTCATATATATACCTCTATTTTAAGTCAGTTAAGCAAGTTACACCAGGTAATGCTTTACCTTCTAAATATTCTAAGCTAGCTCCACCGCCTGTTGAAATATGAGTAAATTTACTTTCATATCCCATAGATATTGCTGCTGCTGCTGAGTCTCCACCGCCAATAATTGTTGTAGCACCCTTTAGATTAGCAAGTGTTTCGCAAATTGCTTTTGTACCCTTTGCAAATTTTTCCACTTCAAATACTCCAGCAGGGCCATTCCATACAACTGTCTTAGCACCTTGAAGTTCTTTTGCAAATAATTTAATTGTTTCAGGTCCACAGTCTAAGCCTTGTGCTTCTGGAGCTATATTTGTAACTGGAACTACTTTTACTTCAGCCTTTGAAATTGCACCAAAGAAGTCTGCTGCACATTCTTCATCAGATACTGTAACTGTTGCTACATCTACAGGTAAAATTATTTTACCATTTGCTTTTTCTAATAATCCTTTTGCAAATTCTACAAAGTCTGGTTCACATTTTGATTTTCCAACTTCTAGGCCTTGTGCTTTGAAGAATGTATAAGCCATTGCACCACAAATCATAACTTTGTCAGCTTTTGTAAGTAAATTTTCAATAACTGAAATTTTATCACTTACTTTAGCACCACCTAAAATTGCAACAAATGGATGTACTGGATTGTCAACAGCTCCACCAATAAATTTGATTTCTTTTTCTAGTAAGAAACCTGCAGCACTTTCATTTTGATGATGGCTTGCTATACCTTGGTTAGAAGCATGTGCACGATGTGCTGTGCCAAATGCATCATTTACAAATACATCTCCTAGGCTTGCCCAATATGCACCAAGTTCAGGATCATTTTTAGATTCTTTCTTTCCATCTAAATCTTCATATCTAGTATTTTCAAACATTAATACTTCACCAGCTTGTAAAGAATTAATTGCATCTTCTAGTTCTTGTCCACGTGTTACTGGAACAAATTTTACAGGTTGACCTAGTAATTCTTCTAATCTTTTAGCAACAGGAGCTAAACTATTTTTTGCTAAATCTTCAGCAGTTTTAATACGACCAAGGTGAGAAAATAAAATTACCTTTCCGCCTTGTTCTATTGCATATTTAATTGTTGGTAATGCTTGAACTATACGATTATCATCGGTGATAACACCGTTCTTCATAGGAACGTTAAAATCTACACGCATTAAGACTTTTTTATTTTTTAAGTCTAAATCTCTAATACTCATTTTTGCCATAATTATTCTTCCTTTCTAGCAATACTGATTTATTTGTTTTTTAATTTTCATGCATTTCTCGTATTTTGATTTCATTAAATGACTTGGTTTTTTTATAACAATACATTCATTATCATAAAATACTATTTTAGTTTTTATTCCTTGTTTTTCTATATATTTAATATAAACTGAATTAATGAATATATTATCAACTGATTTAAAACTATTTATACTGAATAGTATTAAATTATCATCTATATATATTGGTACATTCTTTACTATATTACAAGTTTGTTTAATTGCTTGAATTCTTCCTTCTAATGTTGTTATTTTTTCTAAACATAATCTATTTAAATATTTCATAGGAGAAATATCTAGAAATTCAACCTCTTTATTAAGACGATGAATTCTACCAGAACATCCTTGTTTTTCAATGAAAAGAATGCTATCATCCATAACTAATCTCTTCTAATTCTATTTGTAGTTTCTGGATCAAAGAAATGACATTTATTCATATCAAATGCAAGTTTTAACATATCTCCCATATGAACATCAGCACGTGCAGGAACTTTAGCAGTTACACTTTGGCCAACTCTGTCTGTTCCTGGAAGTTTAACAGTAATTTGAGATTCAGCACCTAAAAGTTCTGATACATCAACTTTAAGTTCAAATGCCCATTCAGATAATTTTTCAATTACTTCTTCTTTATCATAGATATCTTCAGGACGAATACCCATAATAATAGGTTTTTCGATAAAATTCTTTTCCTTTAATACTTCTAGTTTTTCTTCTGGAACTCTGAAACGAACTACACCATAACGATGATTTCCACATTCAAATACGCCATCTTTACCTACTGTTCCTTCGATAAAGTTCATTGGAGGAGTACCGATAAATCCACCTACGAACATATTTGTAGGATAATCATAAATTTCCTTTGGTGCACCTATTTGTTGAACATAACCATCTTTCATTACAACGATTCTTGATGCCATAGTCATGGCTTCAATTTGGTCATGTGTTACATAAATAGTTGTTGTTCCTAAACTTTCATGTAATTTAATTAATTCTGATCTCATTTGTACACGTAGTTTAGCATCTAGGTTTGACAAAGGTTCGTCCATTAAGAATACTTTTGCATCACGAACAATAGCACGGCCTAATGCAACACGTTGTTTTTGACCACCTGATAATGCAGTTGGTTTACGATCTAAGTAAGGTTTTAAGCCTAATACTTCTGCTGCATGTTGTACACGTCGATCAATTTCATCACGTGAGAACTTACGTAATTTTAATCCGAATGCCATATTATCATATACTGTCATATGTGGATACAATGCATATGATTGGAAAACCATGGCGATATTACGATCTTTTGGAGCAACATCATTCATTACTTCATTATCAATTAATAATTGTCCACTTGTTATTTCTTCAAGACCCGCAATCATTCTTAATGTAGTTGACTTACCACATCCTGATGGACCAACGAATACAATAAATTCACGATCCTTAATTTTTAGATTAAAGTCAAATACTGCTTGAACATTGTTACTATAAATTTTATTTATATTTTTTAATTCTACAGTTGCCATTATTAAATTCCTCCTTGTTTTTGACAAATTGTTTTATTCGTTAATATTATATCAAAAAAATTATTAATTTAAAATGTGCAATTTGCACAATAATTATTAACCATTAATAATTTTTTCAAAATATTTTAGTGGACGATAACCTATTGCTTTATCAATTATATTTTTATCTTTTACTATGATAGTTGTGGGAATACTTGTTACATTTAACAGATAAGTTAAATCACTATTTAAACTTGTATCAATATAATAAGTATCAATACTCTTATTTTTGATAGATAGTTCCTCTATTATTGGTTTAACCATCTTACATCCATCGCAAAATTCTGCGCCAAAAAATATTATTATTGTGTGTGTAGTATTTAATATCTCATCTAAATTTACATCATTATTTCTTTTCATCATTTTTAATCGCATCCAATAAAATTTTCATAGTATATGCATCGTGGAAGTTTTGGATATTAAGGTTAGTTAATTTCTGAATTTTGTCTAATTTATTTATTAAACTATTTCTATGCATATAAACGTGTTTTGAAGTAAGTGAAACATTAAGATTGTTCTTAAAAAACATATTAATTATATCTATAATATCCGATCGATCTATAATTGGATTTAAAACATTCTCTTTTAAAATGTTAATAATACTATTATTATTGTTATTAGCCTTCATGCATATATCTATTACATTAGAATATGACTCTTTTGGAAAAGCAGTTAAAACATAATTGATATATTCAACAAATTGTTTTCCAGATGTATTTTTGCTTATTTTAAATCCCTCATTTACAATAGTTTCATATTCAAGATCAATTGTAAATGTTTGAAACAACTCTCGTATATTTGAAAAACTTGTAGAGAATGCCATCATAAAATCGTTATAATCAATAAATTCCACATTATCATATATATCATTAATAATTGTATTGATAGTTTCAAAATCTTCTTTATTCACCTTGTATACAATAAACATTTTTTCTTTTGTAAATGGATATGGGCCATTATCAAATATATATGTTGCTAAGGCGTTTTCTTTCTTATTCATACATCCCTCCATCAAAATTCATTTTATTACATAATATCCCTTTATTTTATTATATCATATTTTTTGTTTGTTTAGTAATTTAATAATTATTTTTTTGTTTCTAATTTCGACAAAAAGATTCATTACAATTATTATATAATGATTTTGTTAAAGGAGGAACCAGTATGAAAGAAATATCACCAATTTTGTTTTTTAAGTTATATCAAAAAACTAGCAACCTTAGAATTATTGATGTACGTGAGCCCTATGATTATGAGCAATATCATTTAATTTATTCCTATAATGTTCCCGCTAGTCTTCTTTATGATAAACATTATTTATTTTTAAATAAAAGGAATATATATTACATAATATGTAAGAATGGTGAAATAAGTAAAAAAGTCACTGCTTTTCTTGATAGCCATGGTTATAATGTGGTTAATGTTATAGGCGGTCTTGATTGTTGGGTTGGTTCATATCACTTAAAAACTAATTATTAAAAGAACTTGTATTAATTCTCCTTAAAACACAGATGTGTTTTGAGAATTAGTACAAGTTTTTTTATGCAACATCTTCTATTTTTAAAGCAATTAATGACATATCATCCTTTGTTTTAATCTTATTGTTTAACGTGTAATTTAATAATTCATAAACTATTTTTTGCGGAGCTTCATTCTTTATAGACATAATAAACTTTTTGAGTTTTTCTTCATCTATTATATTTTCAAATATTCCATCACTACTCATTAAAATTAAATCACCATGTTTTAGTTCAACAGATACATTCATAATTTCTTCATCTAACCCAAATGGAAGTGCTTTGTTTATGATTTTATCAATTGTTCCATCCATTCTAAATATATATGTAGTTGTAGCCCCCATTTTAAAAAAGTTAGCTGATTTATTATATCTATTTATCTCTAACAAATCTAGTGTAGCATATTCTTCCAAATACTCTTGAACTAAATAGAAACTATTAAGTATTTCAAGTGCAGTTTGCGTACTAAGGTTTAATTTAATAATATCCTCTACTAATTTTAATGTTAAATCTGATTCATAAAATGCACGATATCCTTTTCCCATACCATCAGATATTGCGGAAATAAAATGGCCATTGTTTATTTCTTTTATTAAATAATTATCTCCACAAATCTCTTCACCATCACATGACAATGCACCATAACCATATGTAACATCAATTTCAATTTTAGGAATTATACTAAAATAGGTTGTCTTGTTATCTAAATGATCAAAAATAATTGATGTATTAATTCCAAGTGTGGTATATGCTAATAGTTTAATTGTATTTTTTATTGCATCTAAGCTTTCGTTTTCAATTCCTACAAAGACATTAAAGTCTTCTTTAAATAATTTTTTTACTTCATAATATGTAACATTATATCCATATTCTCTTATTCTTTTTTTCAATAACATTAGTTGATAAAAATTTAATTCTTGTTGTGATGATAAATCAACAACATATTTTTTTATTGTGTTTGACAATCCACTAATTTGAGCAAGCATAATGTTATTTTGAGATTTTTCTCCATTACTATATGGTATATTTATATTTTTTTGGATTAACTTTATAGTATTTTCTAATTCTTTTACGCTTGTGCAATAATCATAAAACTCTTTTAAATTGTCATTGTGTTTATTTTCATCCATTAACAATGATTTAAAGATTTGATATAAATCGATTTTATATTTACTGAAACACTCTTTTTTCTTTTGACAGTTTAAACAATTCTTTTGTACTAGTATTTTTATACCATTACTTATTCTTTCATTGTATTCCTTAGGATTTTTAAAATTACTTGAAAGTTTATCCAAAAATAAAGCAAAGTTTAATATTTCTTCATTTGTACTTTTTTGTACTTGTTCATATATATTATCACAAATATCTTCATTAGTTAACTTTTCATCATTACTAGTAAAAAGCGATATAATTTCAAAAACTATACTTACTATCATCATACTAAGAAGCATGCTAGTTGAGTAAGAACTATTAGTAAAAATTAATAATGTAATAAATGCATTAAATAATAGTATTAATAACATATTAGAAATCATATATATAGAACTGACAAAAGGAACTAATATACTAATTTGGACTTTAAATCCAAGATATAATATTGCCATAGCTGAAATGCCATATAATAAAGAGTAAATATTTTTATAGTTCCTACCAAATAGCATTGCAAAGTAAATTGCGCATATGAAGCCTAAATTAGCCCCAAAAATGGAAGTTTCTGCTCCGCTTAATATTGTTACTAACCCTAACATTATTTCTAAATATGCAGAGGAGGAAATAAAGAGATTTGAAACTTTAGGTTTTTCAAATAATGACTTATATAAAAAGTACTCTAAATATATATACAACATAGTCGCAATAATTGAAGACAAAAATATATTAAGTATATTATTTTCTTTTACAACAAGTAATGTAACTACATTTAATACCATTATAAAGCTGCATGTAATAACTGTTAATAATTTATTATTTACTTTTTTTAGATGTGTTAAAAAATAATAGAATACCAACATTGCTAATTCTACGATTAATATTAACAAGAAGTATTGTCGCATAAACAAGAATGAAGTTATGACTACTGGTAAATACGTATACAACACATTTTTAATATCTTTAAACAAATAAAAGAGTAATACAGGAATTAATATCATAAATCCAAATTTGAAATTCAATGAAAAAGGAATAATTAAACTTACAATAACTATATTTAATTTTTTTAACATATATACCTCCAAGTGCGTGTAATATATTATACATAACCAAATTTGAAAAAAAACGCGAAAAAAAGAGAAAACCCTTAATTTGTTTTCTCTTTTATTTCTTTTATTTTTTTTAAAGCTTCAATTCTAAGTATTGTAATTATTCTATGACATTTAACACACTCAAGTTTGTAATCAATTCCAATTCTTAGTACCTTCCAATCATAGCATCCACAGGGGTGAGACTTTTTAAATGTCAATATATCCCCCACTTTAATTGTTGTTGGATCAATCATTACTTATCACCCTTGTGTAAAACAATTTGTTGATAAGGTATTTCGAAGTTGTTTTCTTCACATATTTCTTTTACTGCTTGCTTTAGTTGACGAATTATACTATATTGAGTTTCTGCTTTAACTGTTGCGAGAATCAATATATTAACACTACTAGAGTCAAGTGCGTTAACACCTGCACATGTTGGAACACTAATAATGTTAGGTTGTCCTTTGAACCTTTTTTCTAAACCTTGATTCAATTTTTCCATTACTAATTTAGGATCTAAATCATATGATACCGGAATATTAATACCAAATGTTGTATCGAATACTGAATCATTAATTATTACTGATAATTCACTATTTGACATTATCATTACACGGCCTTCCCAATTTTTTATTTTAGTGGTTTTTAAGCCGATGTCAATAACTTCACCTTTAAAATCATCGATCTCAATAATATCACCAACGTCAAAATGATGTTCAAAAACAATGAATATACCACTTACAAAATCTCCTATTAACTTTTGAGCACCAAGGCCAATAACAAGTCCTACTATTCCAAGTCCTGCTAGGGCAGGCATTACATTAACACCCCATATACCTAAGACAACAATTATACAAATTATATATGTAAGATATCTATTTAAGCTCATTAAAACTTTAGCAACAGTAGTTGATCTTTTTTCAATTAATTCTGCTTCTTCTTTTGGTAACTTTGCTAATTTTCTTTTTCTAAATAATAGTGTCTTAGCAATTCCTAGCCAAGTAGAAGCGATAATCACTACAACAATGCTCCATACTAAGTCGCTTCCTCTTTCCTCAAAGAATTTAAATAATTCTTCTTCTGTATAGTTAAATCTAAATCCACTTATAACCGCAAGAATTATAACAAATCCTAAAAAGATTAATATTTCTAAGAAAACTCCTAAAAATGCTGCTACTGGCGAATGGTATTTATTCATTACTTTTCTTTTGATAAATATTAATACAAAATATACAACTATCGTAATAATACAATATAAAGTTTTTTCCATTTATTTTTTCCTTTCTAATAATTCTTTCGCTAGCTCTCTATATTCCTTTGAACCTCTAGAGTTATAAGAAAACTGTATAACACTTTTTCCATAATTTGGAGCTTCTTGAATATGACTAGAATGAGCGATTATTGTTTTAAATGTTTTGTTTGGAAGTAAGAAATTAACTTTTTCTACTACATTATACCCTGCAGTATTTCTATTATCAAGTTTTGTTAATAAAATGCCTTCTATTTCTAAATGTTTTGTTTTCTGAACCTTATCTATTTTTTTAATCATTTGGGTTAAAGCTTCATATGCATAGAAAGAACATTCAACTGGAATAATCACTGAATCACTTGCAAATAGAGCATTATCAACAATTAATCCTAAAGAAGGTGGACAATCTATTAATATATAATCATATTCTGATCTAATCATTTCCAACTTATGTGATAACAAATATTCTTTGTCATTAACTTGATATAAAGATTCTTCTACATTCGCAAGTTTAATTGTAGCAGGAATTAAGTCAAGATTGTCAATTGATGTATGGATAATTGCTCTTCTAAGCAGAGCTACATGTGTAAAAAAATCTGCTATGTCAAAAAGAATTTCCTCTCTATTAATACCAAGACCAATTGTAGCATTAGCCTGTTGATCAAAGTCAACAATTAATACTTTTTGATTTTCCATTGCTAAGGCCGCACCAAGATTAATTGTTGTTGTAGTTTTACCTACACCACCCTTTTGATTTACTATAGATATTATTTTACTCATAATTCCTCCTATAGCGGTTTATTTTTGATTTTTGAATATTCACGTGGATATATATTAGGGGTTATTACTTTTTTACTAAATGTCAATATATGTCTACTTCCCATATTATCAATTAAATCAAAATCATATATGTTCTTTAATTCGAGTTTTAATTTTTCAATAGCTGAGAAGGCAGAATTTAATTCATCTTGGTAATTACTACCCTTCATAATAACAACTTCACCATTTACTCTTGTAAAGGGAGTTAAAAGTTCTGTTAAAATAGAAATGTTAGAAACAGCTCTAGCAGTAGAAATATCAAATTTTTCACGATAACCCTTATCTAGTTTTTCAGCTCTTTCATTAATTATTTTTACATTAGTTAATTTTAACTCATTTACGATATGGTTAAGAAAATTACATCTTTTAAGAGTTGGCTCAACAAGGGTTACATTTGTGCTTGGAAAACAAACAGCTAAAACTAAGCCTGGAAATCCTGCGCCAGTACCAACATCAATTATTGTTTTATTAGTAACGTTTGTAACTTTAGATAAAAGTAAACTATCATAAAAATGTTTAATATATACTTCTTTTTCTTCGGTTATTGTTGTTAAATTCATCTTCTTAGATTCTTCAACTAATATTTGATAATATATATATAGTTTTTGTAATATATCATCTGTTACATCATTAATAATTGATTTAATTATATAGTCATATGTATTCATTGCTTACGGCCTCTTGATTCTAAATAAACAAGTAGTATAGCAATATCACTTGGATTTACCCCACTAATACGTGATGCTTGAGACAAATTAATTGGTCTAATTTTAGTCAACTTTTCTTTTGCTTCACTGGCTAAATTATGAATATCATAATAATTAATATCTTCTGGAATTTTCATACTTTCTAATTTATGCATTCTACTTGCATCTCGATATGCCTTTTGGATGTATCCCTCATATTTTACTTCAATATTTAATTGTTCACCATATTCATAATTTAAATGATTTTCTAGGTTTAACATTTTAACAATATCAAAATAAGAAATCTCGGGACGTTTCATTAGTTCAATTGCACTAATACCATCCTTTAGTTCTGGAGAATTAATACTCCTTAAATATTCATTAATATTTTGTTTAGGAGTTATACGGAGTGAAGCTAACATTTGCTTTTCGTTTTCAATTAAATTCATTTTGTTTAAATATTCTTCGTATCTTTCATCACTTATTAAACCGACATAATGACCATATTGTATTAATCTTTGGTCTGCATTGTCATGTCTTAACAATAGTCTAAATTCAGCTCTAGATGTTAACATACGATATGGATCTGTTACTCCTTTTGTAACTAAGTCATCTATTAAAACACCTATATAAGCTTCATCTCTTCTAAGTACTAGTTGATTTTTATTTAAGATTGAACAACTTGCATTAATTCCGGCTATTAAACCTTGACATGCAGCTTCTTCATATCCACTTGTTCCGTTTACCTGGCCACCAAAATATAGACCATGAACTTTTTTGGTTTCTAAGTTAGGTTTAAGTTCTAGTGGGTCTATTGCATCATACTCAATTGCATAAGCGTATTTTGCAAATTCAGCATTTTTGAATCCTGGTAATGATCTAACCATAAGTTCTTGAACATTATGAGGCATACTTGTCGAGAATCCTTGAATGTATGTTTGTCCAAGTTCTAGACTTTCTGGTTCTAGAAAAATTTGATGGCGTTCTTTATCTGCGAATCTTACTATCTTATCCTCTATTGATGGACAATATCGTGGTCCAATTCCCTCAACAATTCCTGAGTACATACTTGATTCATGAAGATGTTCTTTAATAATCTTGTGTGTTTCAGGAGTTGTCCAAATTAGATAACATGGTACCTGTTTGTCAAATGGTATCATAGTTTTGGGGTCAGTAGTGTAACTAAATGTTAGTGGTAACTCCGTTCCTAGTTCTAGTTGCATATTTGAAAAGTCAATGGAGTTTGTCCATATTCTTGGAGGGGTACCTGTTTTTAGTCTTAATAATTTAAATCCATGATTTTTTAGTGATTTTGACAAACCATAGTTTGTTTTTTCGCCATCAGGTCCAGTTGGCGTTGTATTCATTCCACATAAAACTCTTGATGACAAATATGTACCAGTTGTAATTATTACTTTTTTTGAGTAAACAATGGTTCCATCTTCCAATATTATTCCTTTAATCGTTTCATTCTCTACAATTATTTCATCAACAAGGCCTTCATATATATCAAGATTTTCTTGCGACAAACAAACGTTTTGCATATACTTTGAGTAGGCAACTTTATCAGATTGAACTCTCATTGCTCTAACGGCAGGTCCTTTTGATAAGTTTAACATTTTAATTTGAAGACAAGTATGGTCAGCAGAAATTGCCATTTGTCCGCCTAATGCATCTATTTCTCTAACAATTATTCCCTTAGCTGGTCCACCTATAGAAGGGTTACATGGCATATTACCTATTTTCTTTATGTTTCCACAAACCATTAATGTATGTAATCCAAGTCTTGATGGAGCTAGACTTGCTTCAATACCTGCATGGCCTCCACCAACAACAATTACATCATATGTTTTGTTAATAATATTTTCTAGTTCTATTCTTCCCATACTACTTTTTTAATATAAACGCTGCTACGACAATTCCCACAATAACCACAAGACCTAATAATAATCCAAATAACTTTACCATCGAATTATGCAACTTGCTTTGACGTTCCTTTTTTCTTAATTCAGATATTTGTTTTTTTCTTTCTTCTGTCATTGGGAGTTCAGTCATGCAAAAATCACATGTTAATGCATCTATTTTATTTTCATTATGACATTTTGGACAGCGCATACTATTTACCTCATTTTCTTTTTTTACTATTATACCATATTTTATTTTTTTTGTTTATTAAAACATATATAAATTTAAAAGGCTCACATCTGTGGGCCTTTTTTACTATTCTTTTTCAAATACCATTTTTACTGTATAACTACCTGTAGAAGTAGCAAGTGTTTGTTCAATAATTATTTTATTTCCATCAAGTTTATCAATTTCTTTTACCTTTGTTCCAGATGAAGTTGTGATAAAAGTAATTTCATTTTTTGCTTTGTTAATTGAATATGTTCCTTTTTGAGAAGTAACAATAGAATTTACTTTATTTTCAATGACGTATTTTTTTCCAGGGCGTAATTCAATATAATTATACTCATATGTGCTTGCACTTACACCTGGAATACCAGAAATTGAAACTAAATTATATTTACCTTCATATCCTGTTTTTGTACAACTTGTCATTACAACTAAAGCTATTGCCATTGTAACTAATAATAATGCTTTTCTTATTTGTTTCATCATAATATCACCTTATTTAACTATTTCTCCTATGGTTCCAGGAGCAACATTTCCAGCATTGCTTTCATCTGTATCAATATGCATAGCAAGAGCATATTTAGAACTTACTCTAACTACAACATCACCAAATATTAATGATCTTTCAGGAGTATTAATTTTTACGCTAACAATTTGTTTATCTTCTACTCCTAATTCTTTAGCATCTTCTGGTGTTGCATGGATATGTCTTTTAGCAACGATTACACCATATTCTAATGATAGTTCTCCTTTTGGTCCTTTTACTACACACGCAGGTGTACCTTTTAAATCGCCTGATTCTCTAATAACAATAGGAAGTCCTATACTACGAGCATCGGTAGCAGATAATTCAACTTGGCTTTCTGCTCTAAATGGGCCAAGAATAGAAACTCCAGCTAGTTCTTTTTTAGGTCCTACAATTGTTACTCTTTCTTCACAAGCGAATTGACCAGGTTGTGATAATTGTTTTTTTACAGTTAACTGAGCATCTTCACCAAATAAAACTTTGAAATGTTCTTCAGTTAAATGAATGTGACGTGCAGATGTTTCAACAATAAATTGTTTCATAACTATTCCCTTCTTTCTCTTGTTTCGATTATATCATATTAAACGTTTAATTTCCACAATAAAGCAAAAGTTTATCGTTTGTGTTTAAAAA
>SAMEA104315437__coassemble_217_pt1 | contig 48037 bp, 39 predicted proteins | sample SAMEA104315437__metabat2_high_PE_004 | metagenome-assembled genome bin SAMEA104315437 (sample SAMEA104315437) | gut metagenome | biome: Monkey gut; feature: monkey-associated habitat; material: faeces | place: China | collected 2013
TTTTCCTGCTCCACCTGTTATGTTCAGTTTTCAAAGATCAATTTTTTTCTTACGCATTCTTAAACGCGCTAGAATATTATATCACTTTATCTTTTATTTGTCAATACTTTTGACTTGTTTTGATAAAGTTTTTTTGAATTTATTTTGTTAGGATAAATTCAGAGCGCTTGCCTTTCAGCAAAACCTCATATATTATATCATTTTGTGTTGACAATGTCAAAATTAATGCTTATAAAATCTAACTTTTGTGATGTTTTTTTTTATTTTATTTGAAATAGAATGCTTTATGTGCTATAATCTATGTCGTTGAAAGGAATGTGAAATGTGAAAAAGAAAAAAAGTTTATCTCCCCTAGTTTGCCACTTGTTTTTTAATATTTCATCTATTTTTGAAAATATAGCATTGATTTTAGTAAAGTAAAATCGATGTTTTTTTATAATCAAATTGCTTGCATTTTAAAACTATTTGTAGTATAATTATATTAGTATATAAGTGTATACTAATGGAGGTACTTTATGTTTGTTGAATGTTTTAAAAATAATGGTATTCCTTATCTTCGTTTAGTTGATGGTATTCGCGTTGTTAAGGATGATGGTAAAGTAACTATTAGAAAAAAGATTATTAAATCTATTGGCCCTCTTTCTAGATATGACGATGGACAACCTAATTATGTAAAACGTTTAAAAGATTCTTTTGCTTGTGGTAATCCTATCATCCCTGGTTTACAAGAATTTTGTGAAGCCAAACCTTTAAAGGAATATAATCTTAAATTTACTGAATCTTCTCCTGAATGTATTGGCCATCCAAAACTTTTTTCACAAGTTCTTATTGAACGATTACTTGAACAACTTGGCGTTATTGAGTTTTATAGACAAACTAAATCTAGAACTAAAATTGAGTTCGATCTTGTTGGTTTTGTTAGAGCTTTAATTTATGGAAGAATACTTGATCCTTCTTCTAAGATTGGTACCATAAATAATTTGGATAAATACTATTCGCCTATTCTTGATAATCCTTATAAGTATAATGTATATGATACTTTAACTTTTACTCATGAATATAGACAAAACATTATAAAAAAAATTAATAATGCTTTAATAACTAATTTTAAAAGAACAACCAATATGGTTTACTATGATGTAACTAACTTCTTCTTTGAAACTGATAGAGCTGATGAAGATGAAGAAATAGATGGTGAAATAGTAAAGGGAATAAGAAAATATGGAGTAAGTAAGGAAGAAAGAAAACTTTCTATTGTTCAAATGGGGTTATTTATGGATGATCAAGGAATACCAATTTCTATTGAAACATTTCCTGGAAATACATTAGATCATTTGACAGTAATAGACAGTTTAAAAAATACTGTTGATAATTTAAATTTGTCAAGGTTTATTTTTGTTGGTGATAGAGGAATGTGTTCATATAAAAATATTTGTCATCTTATTGATCACAATAAAGGCTATGTTGTTAGTAGAAGCATTGAAAAAAGCACAACTGAAGAAAAAGCATGGATAATGGATGATAGTGATTATATAAATGAATCTTCAGAATTCAAGTATAAATCACGAGTTGTTTCTAAGGTTGTAAAAGACGAATTCAATCAAAAAAGAACAATAGTAGAAAAAGTTGTTGTATATTGGAGTAAGGCTTTCGCAGATAGGCAAAAGCAACAACAAAAAAAGTTTATTGATTTATTAAATAAATTTTTAGATAAACCAGAAAACTTTAGATTATCTACCACCCAATATAATAGTTTAAAACCATTTTTTAAAAAAGAACTAGAAGTTAAAAGGACAGGGCAAGTATATAATTATAATGAATTAAAAAGCATTATAGATACAGATAAAATTAGTAATTATATTGCTCATCTAGGTTATTATCAAATCATAACATCTGAAACAAAGAAAAGTGATAAAGAAATAATAGACATATACCATGGATTATCTAGAATTGAAGATCAATTCAAAATAATGAAAGGTGACCTAAATACAAGACCACTATATGTTAGAACAAAAGAACACATAGATGCGCATCTTCTTTTATGTATGATTTCACTAATTGTGGTTAGATTAATTCAAAATAAAATAGTTGATTATCAAAATGAACATAACATAAAAAATAAAAAAGAGTGTTATTGGAAAATGGGATTAACTGGGGAACGTATAAAAGATGCGTTAAATAAATTCACTGTTGATAAACTGCCTGATGAATATTATCGATTTAACTATTTAGATGATCCTGATTTAAAGTTAATACTTGATGCTTTCGGAATTAAAATAGATGCCAATCTATATAAATTAAATGAATTAAAGCATATAAAGCAAACTATAATTTTGTAAACATAAGTACATAAGATTAGTACATAAATATCAACTTAAAAAATCACTTATTAATAATTTTCTTCTTTAAAAAACTTAAGTAAAACCTAGTTTTTTATGAAAAAGAAAATTTAACATAAGTGATTTTTTTACATTTTCAAGTGGCAAACTCGGGTTATATCATTTTGTGTTGACAATGTCAAAATTAATGCTTATAAAATCTAACTTTTGTGATGTTTTTTTTTATTTTATTTGAAATAGAATGCTTTATGTGCTATAATCTATGTCGTTGAAAGGAATGTGAAATGTGAAAAAGAAAAAAAGTTTATCTCCTTTTATAATGATACTACTGAGTTTCTTTATTGTAATTGTTATTGGAACAATAGTCTTGTTATTACCGTTTTCAGCTAAAGGAAAGAATCTTACATTTATTGAAGCTCTTTTTACAACCACATCAGCAGTATGCGTTACTGGACTATCTGTAATTCCTGATTTAGGAGCAACTCTTAGTGTATTTGGAAAAATTGTTCTTGCGATGTTAATTGAAATTGGTGGACTTGGCTTTATTACAATTGCACTTTTTGTATTTATTATATTAGGGAAGAATATAGGTATTAAAAATAGATTTTTACTTAAAGAAGCCTTAAATCAAGATTCTCAGCAAGGTTTATCAAAAATGGTCAAATCTATCGTTTTAACGGCTTTTTCTATTCAAATTGTTGGAGCAATATTTAACTTTTTGATTTTGAAGTTTTCAATTAAATTTGAAGATTTAGGTTATACTGATGCACAAATTGCTGGCATTAGTTTATTCCATGCGGTATCTGCATTTAATAATGCTGGATTTGATTTGTTTGGAAGTTCAAGTTTAACAGCTAATATTTTTGCTTCTAATGTATTATTTAATTTAAATACTGCATTATTAATTATTCTTGGTGGAATCGGTTTTATCGTAATTTTTGATATCTTATCATTTAAAAGTTTTAAAAAACTGTCTTTACATTCAAAAATCGTATTATTTACGACATTAATACTCTTAGTCGTTGGTACTTTATTATTATGGGTACTAACAGATATGAATTTACTACAAGCATTCTTCCAAAGTGTTTCTGCTAGAACTGCAGGTTTTGCAACATTTGAGATGGGAAAACTTCGTGGTGGTGCTGGATTTATAATTTTTATTGTATTAATGTTTTGTGGAGCTTCACCTTGCTCTACTGGTGGAGGAATCAAGACAACTACTTTATTTGTTTTGGTGGCTAGTATGATTGGCTATGCTAGAGGAAAGCAAGCTACCGCATTTAAAAGGAGAATTGCTTCTTCTTCGGTGATTAAAGCCTTTACTCTCGTGGTAATGGCAATTACTTTTATTTTTACTGTTAGCACTGTCATTATTATTATAGAAAGTAATTTTGGAATTTTAAAAGATAGAGTTAATCACGGAATGGATGAAATAATTTTTGAAGTGTTTTCTGCTTTTTGTACTGTTGGTAATTCAACAGGTATTACTCCAAATCTTCATTTCAGTAGTAAAATTCTATTATGCATAGCAATGTTTGCTGGTAGACTTGGTCCATTGACAATTATGAATCTTTGGAATCGTAATTGGTTAATTGATAATAGTAATGAAGTTAGATATGTAGAAAAAACAATAATTATTGGTTAGGAGAATATGTTATGAAAAAAAGTTTTTTAGTCGTAGGCCTTGGAAGATTAGGTATTGCGATAATTGAAGAGTTATCAAAGCATAATAATGTGGAAATTATGGCAATCGATAGCAATGAAGATGCTGTAATAAAAGCAAGTGAAATTATCGAACACTGTTTGATTTGTGATTCTACAAGTGAGGCAGCCTTAAATCAAATTAGTTTTGATGGTATCTCACAAGCCATTATAACAATTGGAGGAAATATACAAGCTACCATTCTTACTACAATTCTTTTAAAAGAACGTGGTGTAAAGAAAATTAGCGTTAGAATTGATGATGATCATTATGAAAAGATTATGTACAAAATAGGTGCTGATGAAGTAATATTCCCCGAAAGAATTGCGGGGATAAGATATGCAAATAGTATTATTAGTGATAATATAACCGACTATTTTAATATTTCTGATGGATATGGTATTGTACAAATATTAATTACCGATAAATTTAAACCTCAGACTTTAATTGAACTTGACTCAAGAAACAAATATGATGTTAATATAATTTCTATTAAGCGAAACAAAAAAGTATTTATTCCAAAAGGTAGTGATACCATCAATCCTGGAGATGAAGTACTTGTAATTGGAAAAGATGCTAAAGTTGCAAAATTTAATAGTTCTATAAACGGAAAATAAGCCTAAGTTAATTCTTAGGCTTTTTCTTTATATTATATATATAAGGAAGAAACTAGTGTTTTTCTAAATATACAATAGTTTCTATATGAGAACTTTGTGGAAACATATCAATAGGTTGTACACCAAAAACATGGTATCCATGTTCAACAAGATATTTTAAATCTCTAGCAAGCGTTGATGGATTGCAAGAAATGTAAAGTACTTTGTTAATATTCATTTTGTCAATCGTTTCAAGGAAGGTCTCATCACAGCCTTTTCTTGGTGGATCAACAACAATAGCGGTTGCTGGAAGTCCTGATGACATCCACTCAACAATTTGGTCTTCAGCTTTATTACATAGATATGTCGCATTAGTAACTCCATTTAGTTTTAAGTTTTCATTTGCATTTTTAATAGCTTCGGGAACAATTTCAACTCCATATACTTGTTTTACTTTATCAGCCGCAATAATACCTATTGTACCAATACCACAGTATGCATCTATTAAGACATCTTCTTTTGTAAAGTTAGCTATTTCTAAAGCTTTTTTGTAAAGTATTTCTGTTTGTTCGTGATTTACTTGATAGAATGATGTTGCACCTATTCTAAATGTTTTACCACATAAAGTATCAGTTAAATATGGATCACCATAAAGAAGAATGTTTTTATCACCAAGGGTGGTATTTCCTCTTGCTTTGTTGATATTCATAATTACCGATTTAACTGTTGGATATCTTTTTACGATTTTTTCAATCATTGGTTTTAAATCCGGCAAGTCTTGATGTAACATAACAAGAACAAGCATGATTTCACCTATGTTATTAGTTTTTATTAAAATATGTCTAATATCACCTGTATGATACTTTTCATCATAGCCTTTTATTTTATATTCATTGCATAGATTTCTTACAAATAAAGTTAAACTTGTAGAAATATCGCTTTGAATGTAGCATGATTCAAGTGGTATTATTTGGTGAGTATCACGTTTATAAAATCCTGCTGTAGTTTTCTTGAATGACATTCCAAATGGCACTTGAACTTTATTACGATAACGTAGGGGATGAGTTGTGCCAATAATTGATTTAATTTCAACACCTTTTAATGTTCCAATTCTTTCAAGAGTATCTTTTACGGTTTGTTCTTTAAATTTAAGTTGGGCTGAATATGTCATATGCATAATATTACAGCCACCACACTCAGGGTATGCTTTACATACTGGGGTTGTACGATCTTTTGTGAAGGTATCAGGGAACATTTTTAAGGCTTTACCATATCCAAAGCTTTTTGTAAGTCTTGTTATTTCAACATAACCTTCTTCATTAGGTAGTGCTCCCATAACAAAAATAGGGAAGTTTTCATAATACGTTCCAAATTTATTATAACCATTTATTTTAGCAATTCCAAGACCTTCATGAGTTAAGGCAACAAATGACATTTTCATCTTAGTGCCTATTTTAATTATTTTTTGTTCTTCAACTTCTTTTTTTATTTCTTCCATACTATCTTCCTACTATTTATTTCTTAAAGCAAGACCACCAGTTGATGTTTCTTTATATTTATCTTGGAGATCTTTACCAGTTTCTTTCATTACTTCAATTACACTATCTAAGGTTACTGAATGTTTGCTACCTGCTATTCTTGCATATTCACTTGTATTAATTGCGGTGATTGCTGCAATGGCATTTCTTTCAATACATGGGATTTGAACAAGACCATCAATTGGATCACATGTTAATCCTAAATGGTGTTCTAAGGCTATTTCAGCCCCATATTCGATAGTTTCGCTATCTCCCCCATATAAATATACTAGCATTCCAGATGCCATACTACAAGCTACACCGACTTCTCCTTGGCATCCTACTTCTGCCCCAGAAATTGAGGCATTGGTTCTTACTATATTACCTATAAGTCCTGCGACCATTAGGGCATTAATAAGTTCATCTTCGCTTCTGTTGTTTATTTCTTTTTCCATAAAGAGTACTGCTGGAATTACTGCTGATGCACCACAGGTTGGTGCTGTAACTACAACATTACCACTAGCATTTTCTTCACTTACAGCAAGTGAGTATGCATATACAAGTTCATTTGGTTTTTTGGTATTTAAGTATTTTTGATAAAACGTTGGTGCCTTTCTTGTTACTTTTAATCGTCCTGGTAAGACGCCTTCAGTCATGATTCCTTTTTTAATACATTGTTCCATCGTCCTTAATACTTCTTTAAGATATTCCTTTATGCTAGGTCCTTCATATTTCAAGACATACTCAGGAAGTGTCATTCCTGTTTTTTTGACATATCTTAAGATTTCTTCCATTGTTGAGTGAGGATAAACTTTAGTTTCTTTTTTGACTCTTGCTTCTCCTTCTTCTCTTAAATCGCCACCACCAACGCTATATACAAGCCAATCATCAATTATAGTACCATCTTTTATAGCTTGGAATTTCATCGCATTGGGATGATAAGGAAATACTTTATCAAAATTAAATATTACATCTGTTTTTGAATCACCTAATATTTTTTTAATTATTACATCAGTCATATGACCTTTGCCGGTTAATGCTAAAGAACCATATAGTTCTACCTTAAATCTATCAGCATCATGATGTTTGTTTAAAAATTTTATGGCAGCATATCCAGGTCCCATAGTATGTGAACTAGATGGTCCATACCCAATCTTATAGATGGTTTTGATTGTTTCCATTATTCATTCCTTTTTCGGCCTCATCTTCAGAGATGATTTGAGCAACACGAGTTGAAGCAGCCGCCGCAATAGCACCAACAATATCATCTAAGAAAGTATGACAATGTTCTTTATCGCCTTTACCATCAGCATTTAGTTTTGCGACTATACCTGGTTTATTAACATCGATATCACCAAAGTTTGTTTGGCCGATTGCTCCATATAGACGAGCAACATCTAATCCAAGGATTTCATCTACTCCAAATACACCTAAATCATAGCGTAAGATATCTTGGATTGGTCCTTTAAATTTTCCTTCTTCTGCAAGGCGGTCAATTTCAGCACCTAGTTGAAGAATATGAAAGATATCACGTAATGATAAGATTTTCATTACACTTTCTACACATACTTCCATTTCAACATTATCATTATATCTACTTTGTTGGTTGTATGCTATTTCTGCAATTTCTTCAACTGTTACCCCACGTTCTTTTAATTTTTCAATATTTAGTTTTTGCATTTCTTCACGAGAATAATATAATTTTGGTTGCATATTTATTTCCTTTCTAAATACTTTCTTAGAGCTCCATTTCCAAAATCACGAGCTGACATTCTTTTCTTTCCACTTGGTTGTACTTCAAGAATTTCTAAAGTAGTGTTTTCTCCACATGCCATAAGAAAGCCATTTTTAGTTATTTTAATTACTTCTCCTGGAGTTGTATGATGAGTTTCATCACTAACTCTTGATGAATATACTTTGATTGAATCATTTCCTAAAAGCATATAAGCAACCGGATTTGGATTGTATGCTCTAATATGATTAAATACTGATCTTGCTGGAAGATTAAAGTCAAGCTTTTCTTCTTCTTTTGTTACGTTATAAGCAAAAGTGGCATCTGATTCATTTTGTTTAATTGGCGTAATTTCACCATTAATTAACTTAGGAATTACTTCTAATAACAAATTTCTTCCTTCAAGTGATAGTTTTTCAAACATACTACCACAGTCATCAGTATCTAAAATAGGAACTTTTACCATTCCTAAAATATCACCTGCATCCATAGCTTTTTCCATATACATAATTGTGACTCCTGTATATGGATCACCATTTTTAATGGCCGCATGAATTGGAGCTCCTCCACGATATTTAGGAAGTAGAGAGGCATGGACATTAATTGAACGATATTTTGGTGAGTTTAGTAGTTTCATACCAACAATTTGTCCATATGCGGCAGTGACGATTAAATCAGGATTTAATGCCATTATATTTTCATAATCATTTCTTATTCTTTCTGGTTGGAAAAGAGGAATGTTATGTTTTATAGCGCATTCTTTTACTGGTGAATACACAATTTCACGTTTTCTTCCTACCATCTTATCTGGTTGGGTTACTACCCCAATAACTTGATATTTTTCAATTAAAGCTTCTAAAATGGGGACACTGAAACTTGGAGTTCCCATAAATACTATTTTTAACATTTTTCCTCCTAGATATAGCGTGGATACTTATCAAAGATTATCATTACTGATGAATTTTGGTAATTTGAGTAAATGCGATTGTAAATGTTATTTATATCCACTACTTGATGTTTGATAATTAATTGAACAGCTTGATTTGCATGGTTATATGTGGGTCCTATTACATATACCTTTTTTTCAAGCATTTGTTGTAAAGTCTTTTTTATATTATATGCTTCTTTAAACATATCTTCATATTTGCCTTTAACAAAAATACGATTGATAAAGTAAAAAGGAGTATTTCTAAGCATTTTACGATTGGTGATTTCTTCTTTAACATAGGCTTTAAAATCATCAATTATAAAGTCTTTTAAAACATAATTATTAGGATCATAGGTTTGGATGACCATTGTTGCATTTGTGCTTAACACTTTATTTTTGGTTTGAACTAGTTCACTCATTGCTCTTTCATTAGAGGTGTAACTTTGGTTTCCAGTTATTTCATCTAAATTAATAATAGCAACCAAACCTAGGTTTGTTTCAATAACACTTTTGGAAAGTACTGCTGTCGCAAGAATTATGTCAACTTCATTGTTTTCAATTTCTGACATTTTTAGAGAATTTTCTTTATATGAAGAATCATCAATTTTTACTATTCGAGCAGTAGGAAGTAAAGATTTTAGATCTTCTACTAGTTGTTCCATACCACTGCCTTCAAATCTAAACATTTGACTTTCACAATTTGGACAAGTATTAATCATCTCATATCTTGTTCCACAAGCAGGACATAAAAGGTTATTGTTTTTCTTTGAATATTGAAGAGGAATTAAGCATCTACTACATTTTACTATTTCACCACATGATCTACACATTACATAATTACTATGAAATTTTCGATTGGTAATAAGAAGAGTTTGTAATCCTCTTGACATTGTAATTTTGATTTTTTTCAACAACTTTTGACTAATTAAAGAAGTATTAGCTCGAAGTAATTCATCCTTTAAATCTATAACTTCAACATCATAATTACTACTATTAAGAGGTGTTGATTCCACTAATTGATTGATGTTTTTTAAGCCTTTTACATATTCTTCGATTGATGGGGTAAATGATTGATATATGAGTTTAGCATTATAAATTGACGCATATTTCAACATTACCTTTTTTAAGTCATATCTTGGGCTTTGATCATTATAATAGTTATCACTTTCGGTATCTAACATAATGATAGTTTGAAGGTTTTGATATTCTAAAAGAGAACCTTTAGGGGTGGTTACAATTACTGAATATTCATCATTTTTAATTTCATTATAGTAATCTAAATATTCACCTTCACTTAACTCTGAGTTTAAACAAGCAACACTCAAGTGGGTTCTTTTTCTTAGTAATGATGAAATTCGATAACTGCTTAAAATATCTGAACATATTATTAAGGTTGTTTTTTTATCTTTTACATTGATTCTTACAATACGTTCAATAACTCCTACTTTCTCCATATTATCTTGGGGAATCCACAATGATGGAAGTGTTACGTCACTCATAAATTTGTTAATTATTTCATCATATGTCTCATTTACTTTTATGAAGGTATCGTCGACTGATAGTTCTTTTATTTTCACTCTGGAGGTTGGTAGTCTCAACGTGGTAAGAACTTTCATCTTTGAGCATTTGTCAATCATATAATAAGATAATCCCGTCTTATCTTGAATATCGCTTTTAGAAAGAGGTTCTTCATCTTTTAATAATAATAGTCCATCTTGGACATTTTGAGAAAAAGCACTAATATTATCATAGAAAGCATGAATATTTAATTGATATTTACTAGTATATTTTTCTTTGGTTTGTTGGATTGCATCATAAGATATGGTGATTAGGCCTTTTTCAATTGCTTTTTCAATTTGATAGCTAAATGATGACAGTCTTGAAGTATATTCCACCACTTGTTTTCCCCCAAGGATAGTCGCAAGGTTAGCATCCAAATCATCGTAATTAACAATATTTAAGTATTTTTTAGATTTTAATTGAAGAGAACTTGGAACCATTACATTTAAGATACGGATTAATGGACAAATGGTATCTTCCTTGATGAATTTTGCGAGTTCAATTTGTTTTTCTGAAAGAACGGGTTCAATATCAACTAGTTCCACAATATCTTTCAACTCCATTGTTGAAAGTTCATCTTTTAGTTCTAGTACATATCCCATTAATAATCTATTTGATTGGCCAAATGGAACTTTTACTCTTGAGCCTACTTTAATTAGAGGAATAATGTTTTCTGGAATACTATAGGTAAACGCATAATCAACATTATTACTATTTACATTTACAACTACACTAGCAATCATTTTATTCCTCCTCTTTTTAATACATTATAGCATATTTAATAAAAAATGACAACCACTTAACGTAGTTGTCATTCATTTTTATTATTGTTTTGGAACATCAAATTCTTCAGCACCTTCAGCTGCATGAATATGAATATCTTCTTCAGCAACAAGACCAGTACCAGCAGGGATTAAGCCACCGATAATGATGTTTTCCTTTAAGCCTTCTAGTTTATCAACTTTACCACGGATTGCGGCTTCAGTTAATACACGAGTAGTTTCTTGAAATGATGCGGCCGATAAGAATGAGTCAGCTTTAAGTGATGCTCTTGTAATACCTAAAATTACTGGTTTAACAACTGGAGTTCTTACACCTTTTTGTAAGCAATCTTTTATTACTTTCAATAATTCAGGTTTAGAAATGAAGGTTCCAGGAAGTAATTCAGTTCCACCTTCGTCAATTACAACTACTTTTTGAAGCATTTGTTTAACGATGATTTCGATATGTTTATCACAAATTTCAACACCTTGTGAACGATAAACTTTTTGTACTTCCTTGATAATGTATTTTTCTACTGCATCGACATTAGCAACACGTAGTAATTCTTTTGGATGGATTAAGCCTTCAGAAACTAAGTCACCAGGGTTAACTTCTTGACCAACCTTAACTACTGGTTTCTTACCACTATCTGTTAGATATGTCTTATCATTTCCTTCTAGTGGGCTCTTAATCTTGATTTCAAAACGGTTGTCACCTTTTGGTGTAATTGATTCAACGGTTCCTTTAATTTCCGATATAATACCTTTTCCTTTAGGGCCACGAGCTTCAAACAATTCTTGAATACGTGGAAGACCTTGTGTGATATCATCACCAGCAACACCACCTGAGTGGAATGTACGCATGGTTAATTGTGTACCTGGTTCACCAATTGATTGAGCAGCAACGATACCTACAACTTCACCATTTTCAACAATTTCTGATGTTGAAAGGTCAGAACCATAACATTTAACACAAACACCATTTTCACAGTCACATGTTAATAATGTTCTTACTTCGACAGCTTCAATACCACATGCAACAATCTTTTCAGCAATTTCTGGAGTAATGAATTCACCTTTATCTACAAGTAAGGTTTTCTTACCATCTACTCTGCCATATACAGCTTTAGCCGCAAATCGTCCATTGATACGGTCTTTTAAAGAAACGATTAAATCACCAGGTTTTCCATCATGACCTTCTTTATAAAGAGCAGTCACAACCATACCTTTATCTGTTCCACAGTCCATTTCTTTTACGGTTACATCTTGAGAGACGTCAACTAAACGTCTTGTTAAGTATCCAGATTCTGCTGTCTTTAAGGCAGTATCGGTAGAACCTTTACGAGCACCATGGGTAGAAATAAAGAATTCAGACATGGACATACCTTCGATAAAGCAAGCTTTAACTGGAATTTCCATACTGTCACCATCAGGCTTAGCCATTAGTCCACGCATACCAGCAAGTTGAGTGAAGTTAGAGGCACTACCACGGGCACCAGAGTCGGCCATCATGAAGATATGGTTAGTTGTTGAGTTTTCTTTCATGATTTGAGCGATGGCATCTTCAATCTTCTTAGTTGCACCCATCCAAGCATCAACGATAATACGGTGACGTTCAGAATCTTTCATTGTACCACGACGATACATTTGTTTGTATTTATTAACAAGTTTTTCAGTTTCTTCAATGATTTCTTCTTTGGCAGCAATTCTTACAACGTCAAATGCAGATACTGTAATACCAGCCATTGTTGAATAATAGAAACCAATATCTTTCATCTTATCTAGAGTCTTAGATGTTTCAGCAAGTTTAGCTTGTTTAAATACTTCAGCAATGATCATACTTAAGAATTTCTTTTTGAATGGTTGTACAAGTGGAGCTTTCTTGATATATTCACGATAGTTTGTTCCTTTATCAACAAAGTATCTTTCAGGTGTACCAATTGTTAAGTTTTCTAAAGTAGGTTCATTAACATAAGCAAATGATTCAGGGAAGATATCATTAACAATTATTTTACCATAAGTAGTGATTAAATACTTTTGTTGTAATTCTTCATCCTTCTTAATAAGTTTATTATATTCTTCTTCATTTGTTTTAATTTTTTCAGTGAATTGGACGAAATGACGACCAATCTTGTTAGCAGGAATGATAATACGCGTATGGAAATCAATATCTCCACGTTCATAAGCTTTTTCTACTTCCGCAACACTTTGGAAAGCACGACCTTCACGTGATGAAATGTGGAATCTACCAACACTTGGAGCAGTACCATTTTCAACTTCACGTTGTAAGTCTTGAACATTTCTAAAAATCATTTCGTCATTAAGGATAATTTCTGTAAAGAAATTAATTTGGTTTTTCTTGTAAGCTTCAATTACTTCTTCGTATGTATTAAAGTCACGTTCACATTGACTATTTTCAACAGTTAGGTAATAGTTACCAAGAATCATATCTTGTGATGGAGTAACGATTGGTTTACCATCTTTTGGTGCAAGAATGTTCTTAGAAGCAAGCATTAGTAAACGAGCTTCTGCTTGAGCTTCTTCTGATAGTGGTACATGGACTGGCATTTGGTCACCATCGAAGTCAGCATTGAAGGCTGTAGTAACTAGTGGGTGAAGACGGATAGCCTTACCTTCAACTAGTTTTGGTTCAAAGGCTTGAATTGAAAGTCTATGTAGAGTTGGAGCACGGTTTAATAATACAGGATGCTCAACAATGATTTTTTCTAGAGCTTCCATGGCTTCTGGAGCGCCAGATTCAATCAATTTCTTAGCCTTTTGGATTCCTGCACGATCTTTATTTGCAGGATTTAGAATTGAGCCAGTAACAGCTTCTGGATTAGTAGCTAATTCTTTGTTACGTAAATAACTAATAATAAATGGTTTAAATAAGATTAGAGCCATTTCTCTTGGAATACCACATTGATACATCTTAAGGTCTGGTCCAATAACGATAACTGAACGACCTGAGTAGTCAACACGTTTTCCTAGTAGGTTTTGACGGAAACGTCCTTGTTTACCTCTTAGAATATCAGAAAGAGATTTTAGAGGTCTATTCTTATCAACTAACATATGTTTGTTACGTTTAGAGTTATCAATTAAAGCATCAACTGCTTCTTGTAACATACGTTTTTCATTTTTAGTGATAAGGTCTGGAGCATTTTGTTCAAATTGTTTACGTAAACGATTATTACGATTGATAATACGACGATATAAATCGTTTAAGTCGGTAGTCGCAAATCTACCACCATCAAGTTGAACCATTGGACGTAGATCAGGTGGAATAACCGGAATTACATCCATTACCATCCATTCAGGTTTATTATCTGACTTATAGAATGCTTCAGCAATTTCAAGTCTCTTGATTAATTTTTCTTTCTTTTGCTTTGTTGCGGTATTAAGTTCTTCTCTTATTTCTCTTACAAGTTCGCCTAATTCAAGTCTTTGAAGTAAATATTTAATTGCTTCAGCACCAGTCTTAGCACGATATTTGAAAGGATAACGACGTTTGAATACACTGTGTTCTTGTTCAGTTAGTATACGACCAACTTTTAATTCTTCAATATCTTCATCCATTACTTCAGTAATGATATAAGAAGCAAGGTATACAATATCTTCAACATCTTTTGTTTTCATATCTAGTAAAGTGGCAATTTTACTAGGTGTATTTCTTAAATACCATGTGTGAACAACGGGAGCAGCTAGAGCTATATATCCCATTCTTTCACGTCTTACTTTACTTTCTGTAAGTTCTACACCACATTTTTCACATATTTTGTGTTCACCGATATTCTTTTTAGAACGGCCACAAGCACATTGATAATCTTTTGTAGGTCCAAAAATTACTTCACAGAATAAACCATCGCGTTCAGGTTTTAAGGTACGATAGTTGATAGTTTCATGCTTTTTAACTTCGCCTTTTAATACATATTCAACTTCATTACCATCATCATCAATGTAAGTTACTTTGTCTTTGTGTAAAGGATCATAAGTAAACTTTTTACCTTGTAATACGGGGTTTGCCCATGAAATTATATCTTCAGGTGATGCAATACCTATTTGTATTTCTTTGTATTTACTCAAATTTGTCACCTCTTTAATTATAGGTTTCTTTTACTTGCTTGTACTTCAGCGATTTGATCAACCAAACTTTCGTTTGCTACATCGCGTCCATTTTCATCAATTAGACGTACTCTTAAGCCTAAACCTTGTAATTCTTTTACTAATGTACGGAAGGCTTCAGGAACACCAGGTGTTGGAATTGGAGCACCATCAATAATTGCTTTATAAACTTTGTTACGTCCAATAATATCATCTGATTTAATTGTCATCATTTCTTGTAATGTATGAGCAGCACCATATGCTTCTAGGGCCCAAACTTCCATTTCGCCGAAACGTTGACCACCGTTTTGGGCTTTACCACCCATAGGTTGTTGGGTTACAAGTGTATAATGACCTTCACTACGTGCATGTAGTTTATCGTCAACCATGTGAGCAAGTTTAATCATATACATGACACCAACAGAGATCTTGTTATCAAATTGACGTCCTGTTCTTCCATCATATAGATATGTTTTTCCGTTTTCATCAATGATAGCACGAGCATTACGTGGATCTTCTTTTGCATCGTTAAGATCTTTTTCTCTTGCTTCATTCATGATGGCAACTAAATCTTCATGTCTAACACCATCAAATACTGGAGTAGCAACATGAACACCAAGTTTCTTGGCAGCCATACCTAAGTGGATTTCTAGAACTTGTCCAATATTCATACGAGAAGGAACACCTTGAGGGTTTAACATAATGTCGATTGGCGTACCATCTGACATAAATGGCATATCCTCGATTGGAAGAATCTTAGAGATAACGCCTTTGTTACCATGACGACCTGACATCTTGTCACCTTCAGATATTTTACGCTTTTGAACAATGTATACACGTACAACTTCATTTACTTCTGGTGGAAGTTCTGCTCCACCTTTTCTTGTAAATCTTTCAATCTTATTGACAATACCGCCACCGCCATGTGGAACTTTCAATGAAGTAACACGTACTTCTTTAGAGTTGTCTGAGAATAAGGCTTGACTTAAACGTTCTTCTGGAGTTGGTTCAGTTTGACCTTTTGGAGTTACTTTACCAACCAAAGTATCGCCCTCTTTTACTTCAGAACCGATGATTACGATACCTTCTTCATCGAGATTTGCGATTGAATCTTTACTTTCACCATCTAGGTCACGAGTAATTTCTTCTTTACCTAATTTTGTATCACGAACTTCAACATGATATTCCTCAATATGAATTGAAGTATAAACATCATCTTGAACTAATCTTTCGCTCATTATTACCGCATCTTCAAAGTTGTAACCATTCCATGTCATAAAGGCAATGACAACATTTCGACCAAGAGCAAGTTCACCTTGATCCATTGAAGGTCCATCTGCTAGGACATCTCCAACTTTTACATGTTCACCAACTACAACAATTGGACGTTGGTTAACGCATGTTGAGTTATTAGAACGAACATATTTTGTTAGTTCATAGTTATGAATTTCACCATTTGTATCACGCACTTCAACTCTTAAACCATCAACGTAAGTTACTACACCTTCAACATCAGAACAAATAGCAACACCTGAATCATGGGCAGCTTTATACTCAATACCAGTACCAACAAATGGAGCTTCTGGTTTAAGTAGTGGAATAGCTTGACGTTGCATGTTAGCACCCATTAGGGCACGAGTAGTATCATCGTGTTCTAGGAATGGGATACACGCAGTTGAAATAGCAACAACTTGTTTTGGTGATACGTCAATTAAATCAACTTCATAAATATGTTTTTCAACGAATTCACCATTTTTACGACAAATAACAATATCGTTAACAAATGGTTTTCCATCAACAACTTTTCTTTCAGGATCGATGTAAACCTCACCTGTTTCTGGGTCAGTTGCCATATTTACGTTAGCTTGGGCTATTACATATTTTTCTTCTTTATCAGCAGTTAAATAAATCATATTGTCAGTGATTACTGCTCTTATTTCTTCCGTGCCATCTGGACGTTTAACAGTACGTTTTACTACCTCTAAGTAAGGAGTTTCAATAAAGCCAAAACGATTAACTTTCGCATAAGATGCAAGAGAGTTGATTAATCCAATGTTTTGACCTTCGGGAGTTTCTACTGGACAAATACGACCATAATGAGATGGATGAACGTCACGAACTTCAAATCCGGCTCTTTCACGTGATAGACCACCTTTACCTAGAGCTGATAGACGACGTTTATGAGTCAATTCAGATAGTGGGTTGATTTGGTCCATAAATTGTGATAATTGGCTGCTGCCAAAGAATTCACGAATTGTAGAAGTAAGGGGACGAATATTAATTAAGTTTTGTGGATTTACAGTTTTACTTTCTGTTGATGTTGACATTCTATCACGAACGTTCTTTTCTAGTTTGATTAAACCAATACGGAATTGATTTTGTAATAATTCACCGATTAAGTTTAGACGACGGTTGCCTAAGTGGTCGATATCATCAGTCTTACCTACACCAACATGAAGGTTAATATAGTATGATAAAGCAGCAAAAATATCAGAAAGTACAACATGATTACGATTTTCTCTTTGATCATTACCAAGTAATCTAACATAGATTGTTCCTTCACTTGTACGTACATTAACGTTTAATGTTTCAAGAACAACTGAATTTCCTTCAAGCATTATGTCATATTCATAAGTACGACGGAATATTTCTCTGTTACGATCAAGGATGTCATATGTACTTACCATTTCACCATTAAGTTGAATATTTTTACGATAACTGATTTCTGTACCTTCTTTTAAGATTACTTCACCAGTTTCAGGATTTACGATATCTTCAGCAAGAGTATGTCCAATTGCACGAGCGACAACATCTAGCTTTTTGTTTAGTTTATAACGACCAACGCTCGCAAGATCATAACGACGAACTTCAAATAATCTACTTGCGATAAATTTACGAGCTGTATCAGCTGATGTTTTTTCACCAGGTCTTAATACATCATATACCGCACGGATAGAGTCATCTTCTGCGAAACATTCATCTTTTTTAAAGGTATTTTTAAATAAATTAACAAGTTTCTTTGGTCTTGTTTCTTCAGGGCCTAAGAATAATTCACAAATATCAGGGTTACTAGCAACACCTAGAGCACGAATTAAGGTTGTAAGTGGAATCTTTTTAGATTTATCTAGTTTACCATACCAAATATCTTTTGATCCCATTTCAAATTCAATCCAAGCACCACGGGTAGGAATAATTTGACCTTTGTAAAGTTTTTGCCCGGTCTTTTTATCAGCTTCACAAGAGAAAAAAGCACCAGCAGAACGTACAATTTGGGTAACAATAACACGTTCAGAACCGTTAATAATAAAAGTACCCCATGGTGTCATTACAGGGAAATCACCCATAAAGACTTTATCTTCAATAACTTCACCAGTTTCCTTATTTTCTAGTTCTACTTTTACTCTTAATGCACGTGAATAGTTAACACTATGCTTCTTAGCTTCTTTTATGCTATACTTAGGTTCATCAAATTCATGTTCACCAAAGCGTAGTTCAAATTTTTCTCCATCCCCATTATCCTTAATTGGAGAAACTTCGCTAAATACTTCACTTAAGCCCTCTGTTAATAGCCACTTAAATGATTCTGTTTGTACTGCAATTAAATTAGGTAGTTCAACATTAGTCTGAACTCGTGCATAATTTCGACGTATTCTTGTTCTACCATATTGAATGTTTTTGTAACTCAAATTGTCCACCTCTTTTAAAATTTTATTTGAGATACTGGGATACACAAAATTAGTGCATTCTCCCACATTATATCCTAACGACTTATTATACAATTGTTTTTTATTTTTGTCAACTAAAATAAACTTTTTTTAAGTGTTTTTGGGGTAAGGGTAAATTGTAATATCCAATAGAGCAAAATAAAATCCAGGTTTTTTAGCCTGGTTTAAGATTGTTTAGTGAAAATGTCCATGTTATGTGTTATTCTTGAGTCAGCAAAAAACAAAGGAAGACTAATAACATGATACAATTATTATCATTAAAAAATCCCAATGAATCCATTTTTTGAATCATTGAGACTTTAGGGCTTAAGAATCCTTATGTTGATTATTTAACTAATTAACATTTGTTTTTGTTGCATTTCAAATTACAATTTAGTTATTTTTGGGGGAATTGTTTTTAGAAAAAAAAGGCAAGTGAATGCATTTTATTTTTTTGCTTGAATTATGCAGTATTGTTTTTCTGTAGCACAAACATTAACTTCTCGATATTTTTCTTTTAGGGCTTTTATAGCAGATGGAGCCCCTTGTTTTTTTTGAATAACACACCATAGTTCACCACCATCGTTTAAGTGTTCATAGCCTTCAAGGAGAATAGCATGAACTATCTTTTTTCCTGCTCTAATAGGAGGGTTAGTAACTATCAGATCATAGTTTTTTATAACATTTGAATAGACATTGCTTTCAAATATTATGGTATTATTAACATTATTGCTAAGCGAATTTTTCTTAGCAAGTTCTAATGCTCTAAGGTTTACATCTACCATGTCAACAGTTATATTGGGGTTAAATTTAGCAATCGTTATTCCGATGGTTCCATAGCCACAACCAACATCGAGGATTGTTTTTGTTTCCTTTTTTATATCTAAAGTTTTAAGTAATAAGCTACTTCCAAAGTCTACTCCACTTCTAGAAAAGACGCCAAGATCTGACATTAAAGAAATATATTCTCCTTTAAAATAATATTTGATTTCCTTTTCTTCACTTCTTAAGTTGGGATTATTGTCAAAATATTGATTACTCATTTTTGGTCTCCTTTCATTAAAAAAACCTGGTTAAACCAGGTTTAGTAAGCTATAGTGAAATTACTTAATTTCAACTTCAGCGCCAGCTTCAACAAATTTAGCTTTAAGAGCTTCTGCTTCTTCTGGTGTAATCTTTTCTTTGATAGGTTTTGGAGCGCCATCAACTAATTCTTTAGCTTCTTTTAATCCTAAGCCAGTTACTTCACGAACTAGTTTGATAACACCAATCTTACCAGCACCTGCACTTACAAGTACAAGGTTAACTTCGTTAGATTTTTCTTCTGCTGCTTCTTGTGCGCCAGCTACTACTGCTACTGGAGCTGCTGCAGTTACACCAAATTCTTCTTCAATTGCCTTTACTAAATCGTTTAATTCTAAAACGCTCATTTCTTTAATAGCTGCAATAAATTCTTCATTACTAATTTTTGCCATTTCGTTTGTTCCTCCTAATTAATTATTCTTTTTCTGATACTGCTTTAATTACGCATGCAAGTCCACGTACTGGAGCTTGTAATACACTTAATAGCATTGAGATCATACCATCTTTGTTTGGTAATGTTGATAGAGCCTTTAGTTGTTGTTCATTCATAACTTCATCACCAACGATACCACCTTTTACAGTTAGTTTATCATGGTCTTTTAAGAATGCATAAACAAGTTTTGCGGCTGTTACTTCATCTTTTGAAGTAACCATTGCACTTGGGCCAACTAAATGGTCTTCAACGCCTTTGTGACCTGTAATGCCAGAAGCACGGCGTAAGATGTTGTTTTTTACAACTTTCATTTCACAGTTTTCAGCATGTAGCTTTTTACGAAGTTCAGTTACTTCTGCTACAGTTAATCCTAGGTAATCAACGAATACTGTTGATCCAGCCTCGTTAATTTTATCAACTACTACTTGGACCTCTTGTTGTTTTTTAGCGATTGTCGCTTCATTCATTGTTTTCACCTCCTGAAATTTTTCCTCGGTAGGAAATTAAGCAACCCCATATGGAATGCACCTACTGTCTACGGCAGAGACTTTTATACTATATACTATAATTTTACTTTGTTTAATTAAATACTATTCAAGTGAGTCAATAGCAACTTTGATGCCAGGACCCATTGTTGAAGTGATTGTAAAGTTACGCATATAAACGCCTTTTACAGTTGAAGGTTTAATACGCATCATTTGACGATAGATTGTTAAAATGTTTTCTTTTAATTTTTCAGTATCAAAAGAAACTTTTCCAACTGGAACTTGAATGTTACCAACTTTGTCAGTACGATATTCAACTTTACCAGCTTTAAATTCTTTAACAACTTTTTCGATATCATTTGTTACAGTTCCTGTCTTAGGGTTAGGCATTAAACCTTTAGGGCCTAAGATACGACCTAACTTACCAAGTTCACCCATCATATCAGGGCTTGCGATTACTGTATCAAATTCAAACCAACCGCCTTTAATCTTTTCTAGATATTCATGTTCGCCAGCATAATCAGCACCTGCTGCTAAAGCTTCGTCAATTTTAGCACCCTTTGTAATAACTAATACACGAACAGTTTTACCTGTACCATTAGGTAATGATACAGCACCACGAAGGTTTTGTTCAGCTTTACGAGGGTCAATATTTAAACGAATTGCACATTCAACAGTTGCATCAAATTTGGCAGTACTTGTCTTTTTTACAAGTTCAACAGCTTCATCTAGAGTGTACTTTTTAGTACGATCAATTAGTTTTAAAGCTTCTTGATATTTTTTACTTCTTTTTGCCATTTTATATTCCTCCTAATGTGGTATAAACGGGATTTACCTCCCACAATTAGATTCACACAAATTAATGTGTTATAATCTACTTTCTTTTGAAGAACTAGTCTTCAACAACGATACCCATATTTCTTGCTGTGCCTTCTACAATATTAGCAGCTGCTTCTACTGTATAAGCGTTTAAGTCTGGCATCTTCATTTGAGCGATTTCTAAAAGTTTAGCTCGACTAATAGTTGCAACTTTAGTTTTCTTAGAATTTCCAGAGCCTTTAGCAATTCCTGCGGCTTTCTTTAATAAATCAGATGCAGGTGGGGTCTTTGTAATAAATGTGAATGAACGATCGTCGTAAACGGTAATTTCAACAGGGATTACATATCCAATCATTCCTGATGTTTTGTCATTGAATTGACTGCAGAATTGTTGAATGTTAACACCTGCTTGACCTAGAGCTGGACCTACTGGTGGAGCTGGATTAGCCTTACCAGCTTGGATTTGTAGCTTAACGACTTTCTTAATTTGTTTAGCTTTTGCCACGAGACACACCTCCTTTTAATTGTCTTGTGATGTGGTTTATGAGCGATACAGTCACTCTCCCACATTTTCTAATTTTACTGTATTTATAGTATAAGCGTCATTGCACGCGTCTATTATTATACCTGTTTGATTTTAAAAAGTCAAACTAAATACGTTATTTTTTTACTATTATCATAATTTTTGATGTTAATAGATTAGTAATATTATTTTTATTTGATGATTTTTTCCTACTATAAAAAGAAAGAAGATGATATTTCTATCATCTTATAAATCTTTTTTCATATCTGCAAAGCTTTGAGCAATCTTGAATCCCGCAAATAAATATATTCTTCTTGCTGGATTATCAAGGCCTGTAAAGAATGTCATATACTTTGCACCATGTTCTTTTGAGTATTCACAAAGAGTACAAAATAAAGCTTTACCTAAGCCACCGCCACGAATATTAGGATCTACACAAATACCATCTAAATGGCCTCTGCCTGTAGGTTCATTGTACATCGGGCCAGTCCATCCTACCATCTTGCCATTATGAGCAGCAATTAGGAAAGGATATGGATTTTCACGTTCTAAGTTTCTTCTGATTGCTCCTGCAAAACCAGGATTATCAATAATATTGCAGAATTCCTCTACGCCATAATGTTTGTTTGGATCATACACTTCTACAGTAAATCCATTCTTTTTATTTTCTTCCATCTTTTTAACTACTGATTCAGGTAGTTGGTATTCAGCAAGTGGTAAATGGAAGCCTTCATGAATACTATTAATATAATAGTGATTATGAAGAAGGAAGAAATAAAATTCTGAATTAATACGAACCGCTGGAGCCCCTGGATGTTCGTGTTTGTCTGAATGAGGAATATACCAAGGCCAATTAATTTGACTTAAAAAAACAAATCTTGAATATTTCATTCCTTCATTTTTAATATAGTTTTCAGCTTTTTTAAGTAAAGTCTTACCAATGCCTTGACGGCGATATTCTTTTTTTACAAGCACTGTATTAATATATCCAGCAGCATTTGGATTTCCTTTATCCATATCACGAACATTACTACTGATAAAACCTACTAGTGTATTATAATCATAAGCAAAGAATGTTCCTTCCTTTTTAAAGAAACGATTTAAAAATAAAATACTATTAAATTGTTCAAATGTTAGTTCTTTAAAGAAACCATCTTCTTTAATTACTTCTGTAAATAATGCATAAACATCATGTTCTACATCATTATACTTAGTTTTAATTTCATCAAATGTAAAGTATTGTAAATTCATCTTGCAATCTCCTTTTTGTTATCTTCTAATATTATACCGATAAATCGTTTTTTTTGCAATTGGTTTGAAAAAAAAAGATATTTTCACACAGAAAATATCCCTTATTTGATTGCTTTAATTTCATCAAAAGTTAATTCTTGTGGGGTTTGACGTCCAAAGAAATCAACTAAGACAGTAACTTTTTGGTTTTCCATATCGATAGAATCAACAGTTACTACTTGACCAGCAAATGGACCACTTACGACATTTACTTGATCGCCAACTTTAAAGTCAATGTTGAATTCAACAGTAATACCACATGTTCTTAAAATTGGAATAATTTCTTCATTAGGAAGTGGTACTGGTTTTGCTCCACCGCCACTTGATCCAAGGAAGCCGGTAACCATTGGAGTGTTTCTTACAACAAACCAAGATTCATCAGTTACTATCATATCAACGAAAATATAACCAGGAAAGACTTTTTCAACTATCTCCTTCATCTCACCATTTTTCTTTTTTTCATAGCGAGTAGTTTCGGGAATTAATACACGGAAAATATAGTCTTGCATATTCATTGAAACAATACGGCGCTCTAGATTTCTTTTTGCGGCTTGTTCCATTCCTGAATACGATTGAACTACATACCATGCTCGTTCGTTTTCAAATTCAAAATCATCCATAATTATTATCCACTTATTAGTTAATATTCAAAGCTTTCATTATTGATTCAATTGCTAAATCGCAAAGGAAAAAGAATACTGAAAGTATAAGTGAGAACATAAACACTTTTACTACATTCCAAAAGAATTCAGTTTTCTTTAAGCCTGTAATATGTTTGATTTCTGCAAAAGAAGGTACATAGAATGAAGATACCGATAAGATTAATGATGCAGCACCTAAGATGATTAAAGCCCAAGCAAATGGTTTCCAATATTTACCAATTAAGAATGCATCAGCAGGAATTGTTAAATATGTTTTAGATAATAATAAAACTCCAAGTTCGATTGCGAATACAGCTAAGATGGCAAGTACTAAGTTTTCCCATTTGTGTTCTTTTAATAACACATCCATTACACGATTCTTTTTTTCTTTTTCTGCCATTTGAAAAAATCCTCCTATTTTGTTTCTTTATGAATTGTATGTTTATTGCAACGAGGGCAATATTTTTTTACAATTACACGAGTGGTTGTATTTAATTTATTTTTTTCTGTAATATAGTTTCGTGATAAACATTCTTCACAAACCAAAATTATTTTTTCTCTCATAAATTTCCACCTTGACCTTGTTATTATACCCAATATTTAATTTTTTGTCAAGTATTTAGGTCTTTTAATCAACTAATATGAACATTCTTCTTTCTTATACGATCAGTAGTTGAGTAGACTTGAGTAATTTTCATTCCAAGGATTTCACTTACTTCTTTATTGGTTTTGCCTTGATTGTAGATTAACTCATATACTTGGCGTTCTCTCTTCGATAATTTCAAAAGTTCAAATACATTACCTTCATAAAGCATTGGTGTAGGTTTTGGCTCTGGAATAATATAGTCAATAACATCAAGTGAAACATTTTCTTCATTACGTTTTTTTTTGATTCTTGTTAGATCAACAAAGCGATGATATATCAACATTTCTACAAATCTTGTGAATGTCATATTACTTGTTTCTTTATAAGTTTTTATAGCTTTATTTAATGCGATTAAGCCTTCTTGAAAGTAATCATCTTTTTCATTTGGTTGAACATTGAATTTTACAATCATCTTCTTAATCATAAACATGTATTTTTCAAATAAAATATCCCTAGCTTCTTCTGATGAAAGTCCATTCATATAAAGAAGTTCATAATCATTGTACTTTAGTAGGTTTTCCCTTAAATTCCTTTTCATTTTTATCCCCTTTGTCTTAAGATTTCATAAAAAATTATACTAGCGGAAACTGATGCATTAAGTGATGTAACATGTCCAACCATTGGTATGTTAATCATAAAATCACATTGTTCTTTTACAAGTCTTGAGATTCCCTTTCCCTCAGACCCAATTATAATAACATTTTTTCCTGTATAATCTTGTTTTTTGTAATCGACTGACCCTTCCATTTCTAAGCCAATTACCCAGTATCCTTCTTTCTTTAAAGTTTCTAATGTTTGTACAAGATTTGTAACTTGCACAACATCAACGTGTTCTATCGCTCCTGTTGATACTTTTGCGACCGTTTGATTTAGGCTAACACTGCGATTTTTAGGAATGATTATCCCCTCCATTCCCGTTGCATCAGCAGTACGAAGGATAGCACCTAAGTTATGTGGATCTTCTAGTCCATCAAGCATTATCAAACTTACATTTTCTTTATTTTTGTTTTTTTCTACAATTTCATTTAAAGTAAGGTATTTATACTCTTCTACCTCACAAGCAATTCCTTGATGATTTCCTTTTGCGATTTCATCCATTTGTTTAGGTGATATAATCATAATTTTATCATTTGGAATTTTTACACCCATTTTTTGAAATTCATTAATTATTTTATCATGAGTTAGATATATTGTTTTGATAGGCTTTTTTTGTAATATTGCCTCACGGACAGTATTTTTCCCAAATATTATCATTATTTTTCACCTTCTTTAATCATTAGATTAATTAAGTAATCTAATCTTTCAAAATTTTCTTGTAGATACAAGTAGCCAATAACGGCTTCTAATCCTGTTGATATAGCATAAGCATGTTTATCAACATTTTTTCGATATCCAGAAGGAGCATTATTTCTACCTCTCAAGAAGATTTTATTTTCTTCTTCAGTTAAAACATCTTTAATTCCTTCATATATTTTTAAGTGAGCACTTGCACTAACAAGTTGAATATCTTTTTTCTTTAATTCGCTATTCTTGGTATATCCTTGATCTATCAAATATTTTCTTACTTTTAGTTCATAATATGCATCACCAATATAAGCAAGGTTAGCTCCATTTAATAAATCATATCGCATTATAGTTCAATACCAGCCTCAACAATTTGTTTTCTAAGTTCATCTGCTAAAGTAAAGTTTTTATTATTTCTTGCTTCATACCAAGAAATAACTAATTGTTTTTCAACACTACTTAGAGGGTGAACATCTGGTAAAATACCAAAGCAATAAAACATATCATGTAGAGCACAAAATTCTTCAAGTAGTACTTCATCTGTTGTTTCTTTGTCTCTTAGTAATTTATTGATATTCTTTACTTCATTGTAAATTTCTGTTAAGGCATTAGCTGTATTAAAATCATAGCACATTTCCTTAACGAATTTTTCCATGCTTTCTGTTGATGCTTTATGTAAGTTTAGGTTTCCATTTAATTCTAATTTACGATATGCACTAATGTATGTTTTACGAAGCTTATTCCATTCTGCTTCCATATTATCCATTAGTTCATCTGAGTAACTTACATTTTGACGATAATGGTTTGCGAGAATAAATAGACGATATGCTTGGAATGAATGAGTCGCAAGAACATCTTTTAGCCATACACAATTGCCAAGGGATTTACTCATTTTTTCATTTTTTAAGTCAATTCTTGCGTTATGCATCCAGTAGTTAGCAAGAGTTGTATTATTAAGTGCTACTGATTGAGATATTTCATTTTCATGATGTGGGAACTTAAGGTCAATGCCACCACCATGAATATCAATCAATGGTCCAAATATTTTATTAATCATTACGACACATTCTGTATGCCAACCTGGACGTCCACTACCAAATTCACTATCCCATTTACGACCTGTGTCATTGGTTTTCTTCCATAAAGTAAAATCTCGAGGATCTTCTTTTTGAGAGTTAACATCTATTCTTGCTCCGCTTTCAAGTTCTTCTAACTTTTGATTAGATAATATGCCATAGGATGGAACGCTACGCACTCTAAAATATACATCATCTTGGGAAATATATGCATGACCTTTTTCCACAAGTCTTTTTATAAAATCAAGAATTTCTGGGATGTTTTCAGTAACTTTTGGATGAATGACATCTTCTTCACATCCTGCATCATGGCATACTTTTAGGAATGCTTCAATGTAGCGTTCACTAATTACTTTTTCATCAACGCCTTCTTCTTGAGCTTTCTTAATTATTTTATCATCAATATCAGTAAAGTTTTCGACCATTGTAACTTTGTAACCAATGTATTCAAGAAATCTCTTAACAACATCAAAAAAGATTACAGGTCTTCCATTACCTATGTGGATGTCATTATAAACAGTTGGTCCACATACATACATTGATACTTCATTTTCTTTTATCGGTTTGAAATCATCAAGACGATTTGTTAGTGAGTTATATATTCTAATATTATAATTCATATTCTTATCTCCTACTTATCATTTTCATCTTTGGATCCAAATAGTTCACAAAACATTATTACAATACCAACAAAGGCAAAAGCAAGTAAAATAAATAAGATCACTCCACATGTAATATTAGGACTAGAATTGTGATTCATATTATCCACAAGTTTTTGGATTGAATTAGCGATTGCGAAAAGACCACCACCAATAATTCCAGTAAATATTAAGATAAGACTAAATATAAACATTTTATTGTTTTTCATTTTTTATACTCCTTTAAAAAAATAAGGCCACAATATTGTGGCCTTAAATAAACATAAGCGTCTAGCGTTTGATACAAATATACGATTAACGTTTTGAGAATTGAGGTGCACGACGAGCTTTTTTTAGACCGTATTTCTTACGTTCAATACTACGAGGGTCACGAGTAACAAGTCCAGCCTTCTTTAAAGGACCACGGAAATCAGGGTTAATTAACATTAAAGCACGGCTTAATCCTAAGCGAATAGCACCAGCTTGTCCGCTAATTCCACCGCCACAAACGTTTACGATAACATCATATTGTGTTCCTACACCAGTGATAGTGATAGGTTGTAATACGTCAAGACGAACGGCTGCAGAAGGGATATATTCTACGAAATTACGACCGTTAACTTCAAATTTACCAGTTCCTGGAACTAATCTAACTCTAGCAACTGAACTTTTACGACGGCCTGTAGCTTGATATACTGCTTTTTCCATAACTTAACTTCCTCCTACTTAACTTCTAATGGGAACTTCTCAGGCTTTTGAGCTTGTTGTTTGTGTTCTGGACCAACATAAACAAATAGACGACGATACATATCATCACCAATTACGCCTTTTGGAAGCATTCCTCTAACTGCTAATTCAACAACTTTTTGAGGTTGTTTTTCAAACATTTCTTTTGCTGTACGAGTTTTTAGACCACCTGCATATTGAGAGTGGCGATAATACTTCTTACCTTCTAATTTGTTACCAGTTAATAATACTTTTTCAGCATTGATAACTACTACATAGTCACCACCATCGATATGAGGTGTGAATGTAGGTTTGTGTTTTCCTTTTAGTACTGTAGCGACAGCAACACTTAAACGACCTAATACTAGGTTTTCAGCATCGATCACATACCATTTACGATTTTCTCTTGCGTTTTCCGCAGTTTGCATATAAGTTGTACGCATAATTTTTCCTCCTAATAATAGCTTTTTTGCTTTTGAGGGCTTGTGTTTGTGGGTGCCTTACGGCAATAAATGTATCGTATGTATTATACACTAATTGAACATTTTTGTCAAATATATTACGACTAAATTTACCTATTTTTAGTTACCTTGACTTTTAGGTAGTAACTATTTTGTGATTTTAACTTCTAAAAGAAAAAAAGAGAAAGCACGAATGTACTTCTCTTCATATCATTTTTATTAAACAATTGTTTTTTGAATATATTTTCCACTAATAATCTTTACTTTTGTTGATACAACAAATGCTGTAGGATCAAGTGTTGTAATAATTCTTAAATAGTCATGGACTTCATAAGCTGAAATATACATTTCAAGAACTTTTTTATTTACAAGTGTATAACCACCAACCGCATCAAAAATAGTAATACCATGATGGAATTCTTTGATTAAAGCTTGTCTGATTTCTTCACCCTTAGAAGTGATTACTTCAAGACGTGTAATCTTGTAACTATTGTATAGTAAATCAATAATTTTTAGAGAAACATATAATCTAATTAAGGTATAGATTACTCTTTCTACACTGAAGATTGAAGATGTTATAATAATTAATACATCAATAATTGATTGATATTTAGTAAATGAAGCATGCTTCTTCATTTGTAAATAATTTGACACTACATCAATACCACCCGTAGATCCACCTGCTTTTAAACAAAGTGAACTACCAAATCCAGTGATACCACCACCAATGATAGCAAGAATAATTTTATCACCAGTTTCAATGCTTTCTTTAAACATTTTAACTTTTTCTAAATCTTTTATAAAAATATTTAATTGACCACTCTTGATAGCTTCAACCATGCCAAGTTCATCGTCGTTTAATAAAGAAACAAATGGCGACATTGTAAAGTTGGTAAGTAAAGTAGTAAATAGTGTTTGGACAACAATTGATACAACCGTTAAAATCGCAAATCTTTTACTTACACCACGCCAACTCCATACAATTAGTGGAACATTTATTGCACCAATCAAAAGACCTAAAATACTTTCTAAGCTTTTACCACCCCATAGAGTAGGTAACTTTATGATAATTTGAGAAACTCCGGTAACTCCGCTTGAAAAGAAATCACCAATTTGAAGTACCCAAACTACACCTATTGAATATAATATAGAACCAAGGACAACAAGAACATATGATTTAATTGTTCTTTTTAATAACATATTTTTTATAAATTTATCATTTTCTAATTGTGCTGCTTGTGCAACTTGTGTAGAAACAGGATTTGTTGAATCACTATTCATATATTCCTCCGAATTTTTCTAAATCATCAAAATTGTATCATTCATTATATCTTATCCATCAAATAATTACAAGTTAGTTAGTAATAATAATTTTTATTTTACTTAATGATTGAACCTGATGGGATATTTTTTACTTCAAGTAGTTCTAGTGAATCATTGTCTGATGCACAAAGAAGCATTCCAAATGACTCAACGCCACGTATTTTTACTGGTTTTAGATTAGTTACTACAACAACTTTTTTGCCGACTAATGTTTCTGGATCATAGTATTTAGCAATACCTGAAACAATTTGTCTAACTTCATTTCCGATTTTTACTTGAGAAACTAGAAGTTTATCTGCATTTTCATGACGCTTAGATGCGATAATTTCGCCTACTTTTAGGGATACTTTAGCAAAATCATCTATAGTTATCTCTGCGATTTTTTCCTCTTTAACTTCTGGTTTTACTTCTTCTTTCTTTTCATATTTTGGAAGTTCAACTTTTGGATCAAGACGTTTAAATATTGGTTCAATCTTATTTACCTTGATTCCTTTATAATCTTTTCCAAATGATACATTCAAAATATCTAGTTTTTCATCATCAATGCCAAGAGCATGAAGAATCTTTGGAGTAGTTTCAACTAGGCATGGAGAAACAAGAATTGTAACAATACGAATAGCTTCAACTAAATGATACATTACGTTCGCAAGTTTTGGCATATCTTCTTCATTTTTACTTAGCGACCATGGCATTGTTTCATCAATATATTTATTAGCTCTTCTTACAATATTCCAAGTAACTTCAAGAGCATTTTGTAATTCAAATTTATCCATTTGAACTTTATATTCAGCAATTGATTCATTAATTACTTTTTCAAAGTCTTCATCATAAGCTGATTTAGTAGTCATCATTGATGGAATGGTGCCTCCAAAATACTTATCAACCATCGCAACAGTTCTACTTACAAGGTTACCTAAATCATTTGCGAGATCATTATTAAATCTTTCAATAAATCTTTCATAACTGAATAAGCCATCATTACCAAGTGGTAATTCTTTAGTTAAATAATAACGTAATGAATCAACACCATAAGCATTAACGATATCCATTGGGTATACCACACCACCACGAGATTTTGACATTTTGCCATCACGATTTAAAATCCAACCATGGACATACAAACGATAATTAATTGGAACATTTAAAGCCATTAAAAGAATTGGCCAATAAATTGCATGGAATCTTAAAATATCTTTTCCTACAACTTGGTAAATATTTTGGTTATTAAGCCAGAATTTTTGGTAAAGTTCATCATTTTCTTGCATATAGCCAAGAGCTGTTAGATAATTTGCGAGAGCATCTATCCATACATATACAACATGCTTAGGATTAGATTTTACATGGATACCCCAAGTAAAAGAAGTACGGCTTACACATAAGTCTTCAAGTCCTGCTTCAATAAAGGAGATTACTTCATTACGACGAGATTCCGGATTAATAAAATCAGGATGTGATTTAATAAATTCTAAAAGAGGCTTTTCATATTTCTTAAGATTTAAGAAATAGCAGTCTTCAGCCATTAGTTTAGTTGGTTTCCCACAGTCTGGGCAAGTATCGTTTTCTCCAAGTTGACTTTTTGGAAAGTATGCTTCACATGACATACAGTAGTTTCCTGTATATGAACCAAGATAAATATCGTTAGAAGCAAGTAGCTTTTCAAATATCTTGCTAACTGTTTCTTCATGATTTTTATCTGTAGTACGAATAAAATAATCATTAGTTATTCTTAAGTTTTTCCAAAGTTCTTTTGTTTGTTTTGCGATATTATCAACAAATTCTTGTGGAGAAATTCCCGCTTTACTTGCGGCATCAGCGATCTTAAGTCCGTGTTCATCCATACCTGTTAAAAAGAAAGTATCACGACTCATACTTCTTGAATAACGAGCAAATGTATCACAAGCAACTGTAGTATAGCTATTACCAATATGAACAGATCCACTTGAATAATATATTGGAGTTGTAATATAACATTTTGACATATTTTCTACCTCTATCTTTATTTTATAACATAACTATTACATTATACCACATTCATATTTTTTGGTAAAGTAAAACAAACTAAGTTATTAAAACATTTTGTTAGATAAAAAGGACTTACAATTTGTAAGTCCCACAATTTGTAAGTCCCACAATTTGTAAGTCCAATTTATGAAAAGTTGCTTATCTTAGTTTTTTCCTTTTATGCCATTTAAATAACTTAATGATGATAATAGTTAAAATTATAGCCATTAAGATACATACGATAATAATTACCTCCAAATAGTTGTTCGCATAACATTCTAAGTCATCACCACAGCCAATAAAGTTGTTTTCAATTATTCGAAATTTTACTACTTCTTGACTTGAGTTACCTGCCTCATCGGTTGCGATAATCTTAAATTCATATTCTCCGGGGTCAGTTACCTTTGTTCCCACATACTTTTTCTCATTAAGCCATACACTATAAGTTAAGCCTTCTTTGAAATTATCAATTACTTCATATTCTATTTTCTCAAGTGATGTGTATTTTGAGTTTTCTTTGATATTTAGAATTTTGATTACTGGTAAAGTCGTATCATATACATTTAGTTTAATATGATACTCTTCCGTTTTATTTTGAGATTTATCAATGCCATAATAACTAAAGCTACTTTTTATTCCTCTTAAAGATTGTTTTAACCAATCGTAATAAGCTTTTTCTTCATCATTAATATAATATTTAATAATTACTTGAGGGCTTTTATCAATATTATCACTTATTGAAATTAAACTACTTATCTTTATATTTGTTAAATCAACATCATTAACATCCATATCTTGAATGATTGTAACAATAGGAGGGGTTGTATCGACTATATGAAGTTTACATATATAGATTTTAGTTTTATTTTCTTTTTTATCTACTCCATAGTATTTGATTATTACATCTAATCCTTCTCTTATCGCATCGTTATAATCAACTTCATTATTCTCATAATACGCTTTATATAATAAGGAAGGACTACTATCATAATTATCTTTTACTTTAATTAATGACTCAAAAACAAAATTTTCAATATCGGTATCAATTATTTCATAATAGGTTATCTCATTAATAGTAGGTGGTTCAACATCAATAACTTCTAATTTAATTTTAAATTTTTCACTATTGTTATTTGATGAATCAATTGCTTGAATAATTATTTCCCCATTTAAGTTATTTTCTAAATATTTAAGGAAATTAACAAAACTTCCTAGATTGTTATTTTCAACATCATAATACTCGATAATGATACTTGGAGTTAAATCATAGTTATCGGTAACTTTAAAAGCTTCATTTATATTTAAAGTATTAAGTTTATCGGATTCAATTTTTATTTCCTTATTACCTGTTATTATTGGGGCCTCATCATCAATTACTTCAATTGGTTTAGATAAAAAGATATAATCACCATTAGTCTTGTCATAGATTACAACATTAATTACTTTCGTTCCAATACTTTTAATATCAACATCAGAGTTATATATCGCCTCATATTCGCTTGATATTCTATTATCTACCATTATGTCAGTAAAGTAATCAGGCATGGCTGATCCTACCTTTATGATGTATTTTTCTTTATCCCAGTTTATCTTTATTTTTTCACTATATATTATTTTTGTTGATATTTCTTGATTGAAAATATCATATAAAGTGACATTAATCCCTGTGGATAATTCTTCAAAGCTTCCTTCTTTAAAATATTCATAAATATTAGCTATTCTTTCTTTAGTTTCAAAATAAAACTCACCAATATTATTTTTTAAACCTGCATAATAACCAGATTCTAAACTTTTCTTGATTAAATGAAATCTTAAGTAACCACCACTTACATATTCATTTAATAAGGTTTCTTCATAAATGGAATTACTTAAAAGTTGACCATATGCATTGTTTTTAAGTATTGGTTTGAGTTTTTTTTCATTGCATTTAATTACTACTCTTGTTTCATTAAGATTAGTAAAGTTTTCCAAATTAATTGTTAATTTAACTTCCTCATTACATTCATAACTTACTTTATTAAATATTAGATGAATTTTTGTTTCACTTTCAGCTTTAACTACTTTAAATTTTAAGAATGTAAAACTAACTATTATTAAAAATATTATTTTAACGATCTTCCTTTTCATATGCGTTCTCCTTAAGTTCTTTTATTATACAATATTAAAATAAAGAAAAAGCACGAATTAAGTCTTATGTGTATTTTTTTATAAAAAAAAGGACTAAATTAATAGTCCATTTTTCTTAAGATAATCTTCTTATTAGTTTATCAATGTCTTTATACATTGTTTTCTTCATTTTTAAAGCTTCTTCAATAGGGGTTGCGACAACCTCATTATCAAAGATACCCATGCATTTTCCACCTTCACCTTGAACTAATTGTTCTACAGCTGCATCACCTAAACGGCTTGCGAGAATACGGTCATTAGATGTTGGGGAGCCACCTCTTTGGATATGGCCAAGAATTGTTGCACGGGCATCATAGCCTGAAAATTCAGTTATTTTAGCAGCTAGATCATAAACATCAGCAACTTTTTCCGTAATGACAATTATAATATGTCTACGATTTTCTTCTTTATACTTTTTACACATTTCAATGATACGTGGTAAGTCATAGCCTGTTTCAGATGTAATTACTAAATCAGCACCACCTGCAAGAGCGGTTGCAAAAGCAATATCACCACAATAGCGTCCCATAACTTCAACAATTGAACATCTTTGATGAGAGTTACAAGTATCACGAAGTTTATCAATTGCATCAAGAGCAGTGTGAACAGCTGTATCAAAGCCAATTGTATATTGTGTAGATGCAATATCATTATCAATAGTACCAGGAAGACCAATACAGTTAACACCCATTCTTGTAAGTTTTAAAGCACCACGATATGTGCCATCACCACCGATTGTAACGATTGCATCAAGACCAAATTTTTTAGCTTGTTCAATTCCGATTTGAGCAACTTCATCTTGAGAAAATTCTTTTAAACGAGCAGAACCAAGAATTGTTCCACCACGATTAATAATATCAGTTACTGAATCACGAGTCATTTTAACAATACGACCTTCTACTAATCCTAGGTATCCATCATAAATACCATATACTTCAAGGCCACGGCTTAGAGCACCACGAACAACAGCACGAATAGCTGCATTCATTCCAGGAGCATCACCACCAGATGTTAAGATGCCAATTCTTTTTATTTCTTTTTTAGGACTTGTATTTTCCATATACTTTCCTCCTAATCCTTTTTTAAAAAAATTCCTTATCTATTATACTAAATTTTTGGAAAAATTCAAAATTATACGCTTTTATTTAATAGGCTTAATTTTCCAAATGCGTTCTGCATATTCTTTAATACTTCGGTCAGCAGCGAATCTTCCTGCCTCACTAATGTTTACAAGTGACATTTTATTAAATAATAATTTATTACTATATACTTCATCCATATGTAAATAGCAGTTCATATAACTTTCATAATCAGCTAAACACATGTATTGATCGGCTACCCCACTTGATGTAAGAAGATAGTCAACAATATTTTCAAATGACTTTCCTGCGAATCCTCTTTTTAGAGTTTCAATTATTTGTCTAATTTCTAAGTTATTATTGTAATAATATGTTGAGTTATAGCCTTGTTTCCAAAGTTCATCTACTTCTTTAGTTGTCATACCAAAAATGAAGATATTATCATCACCTACAGCATCGCAAATCTCAACATTTGCACCATCCATGGTTCCCATAGTGATAGCACCATTTATCATAAACTTCATGTTTCCGGTTCCACTAGCCTCTTTTCCTGCAAGGGAGATTTGTTCACTGATTTCGCTTGCTGGCATTAAATATTCAGCAAGAGTTACACAGTAGTTTTCCATAAATACCACATTTAGTTTTTGTTTAATTTCTGGATGCATATCAATATCTTTAGAAATAAAGTTAATTAATTCAATTATTTCTTTGGCACGATAATATCCCGATGCGGCTTTGGCTCCAAAAATGAAAGTTTGAGGAGTGATATCAAGATTGGGATTTTCTTTTATCTTATTGTATAAATTGATAATCTTTAAGACATTCAACAATTGACGTTTGTATTCATGTAATCTCTTTACTTGAACATCAAAGCGTGTTGTTGGATCAATGATTATACCTTGTTTACGGTATAACATATTTACAAAATCACATTTATTTAAATATTTTATTTTGCCAAGTTCTTCAAGAACTGATTCATTATCTTCATATTGACGGAAATTCTTAAGTAGACTAGCATCATGATACCATCCATCACCAATTGTTTCATTTAAAAGGTTAGATAGACGAGGATTTGATTGGTGCAACCATCTACGATGAGCAATACCATTAGTTACATTAGTAAACTTCTCTGGAGTCATTTCATAAAAATCTCTAAAAATACTTCTTTTAATAATATCACTATGAAGAGCAGAAACTCCATTTACAGAATGGCTAGCAATAACACTCATATTAGCCATTTTTATTCTTCCACCACCAATAATTGCCATACGATTAATTTTATTCCAATCATTAGGGTTTAATTTTTCGATTTCTATTACATAGCGACGATTAATTTCACGAATTATGTTAATAATACGAGGAAGTGTTCTTGCGACTAAGTTTTCATCCCAAGTTTCTAGAGCTTCCACCAATACCGTATGATTAGTATAAGCTACAATTTTGGTAACAATATCCCAAGATTCATCCCATCCAAGTCCATGTTCATCCATTAAAAGACGCATAAGTTCCGGAATACATAAGGCAGGGTGTGTATCATTAATATGGATAGCTACATGCTCAGGTAGTGTATGTAAGTCACCATATGCTTTAATATGATCATTGATTATATTTTGCATTGAAGCACAAACTAAAAAGTATTGTTGTTTTAATCTTAAGGTTTTACCCTCATAATGATCGTCAGATGGATAAAGGACTTTAGATATTAGTTCTGCTTTCGCATTTTCTTCCATCGCTGTAAAGTAATCACCTTGAGAAAATGACTTCATATCAAATTCTGTCGCATTTCTTGCACGCCATAAACGAAGGGTACTTACACCATCACTATCGCCACCAGATATCAAAAGGTCATAAGGCATTGCTTCTACTACTTTATCATTGTGGTATTCAACTTTCATTTTACCATCAACGTAGTTTTCACTAACCCATCCACCAAAATGTACCTTTAATGAACGGTCACTCCTTGGTATTAACCATACCTCACCACCTGGTAGCCATACATCTGGCATTTCAGTTTGCCATCCATTTACTATTTTTTGTTTAAATAATCCATATTCATAGCGAATTGAAAATCCTGTAGCTGGATAATTTAAAGATGCTAAGGAATCCATAAAGCATGCCGCAAGACGACCTAGTCCACCATTACCAAGACCAGCATCAGTTTCTTGTTCATACACATCATCTAACTCGATACCATATTCATTTAATACTTCTTTATATTGTTCTACAATTCCAAGATTATAAAGATTGGTTTTTAAACTACGTCCTACTAAAAACTCCATACATAAGTAATATATGCGTTTTGCTTTTTGTTTCTTTGCTTTTTCCTTAAATCGTTTCTTCTTTTCAAGTAAAATATCAAGAACTGTCATACTAACAGCTTTATATACTTGATCTATGTTAGCATCTTGAAGAGAAACACCAAAATACGCAGATACTTTCGCTTCAAGATTTTTCTTCACGCTTTGCGTGTCAGCTACACTTTTTGTCATATTTAAACCTCACATATATAATTTACTTGTTTTTTAAGATTGCTTGATACATTGCTAAATACTTCTTAGCACTAGCTGACCAACCAAAATCAGCATTCATTGTTGCACTTACTTTTTTAATCCATTCTTCTTTATTATTATAATCATTTAATGCTCTTTTAATCATATCAAGCATTGCATGATAGTCCATTCCTTCAAAGGTATATCCAATACCATTTGGTTTTGAAAAATCAATGATACTATCTTTTAGACCACCTGTTTCACGAACCATTGGGATTGCTCCATATCTAGCCGCAATCATTTGTGATAAACCACAAGGTTCAGACTTTGATGGCATTAAGAATAAATCACTTGCACCATAGATTTTTCTTGATAAATCTTGATTAAAAGCAATTATTGTACGAACTTTATGATTATATTTAACTTCCATATCTTTTAGATAACCTTCATAATAAGGATCTCCAGTTCCTAGAATCACTAGTTGAATTGGTAAAGTCATTAATTCATCAAAAGCTGATTTAATAAATTCTAATCCTTTATGACTTACAAGTCTTGTTACCATACCAATCATTGGAATGTTTTCATCGGTTGGTAAATTTAACATTCTTTGTAATTCTATCTTGTTAAGTTTCTTATTTGTGAAATCATGACGATCATAAGTTACAAATAAAGCCTTATCTTTAGCTGGATTATAGAAGTTTTTATCAATACCATTTAAGATACCAATTAATTTATTTTCTTCTTTTATTCTTCTTGTTTCATCTTCAAGATTATGAGCATACTCAGGAGTTAGGATTTCTTCAGCGTAACTTGGGCTTACTGTAGTAACATAGTTAGCAGCTTCCATTGCTCCTTTCATAATGTTGATTGAATTGTGATATTCAAATATATAACTATCATTTAAAGAGATACCAAATACATCTTCAATTATATCATCATCAAATGAATATTGACCTTGGTATTCAATGTTATGAATAGTAAATACTGTCTTAACATTCATTAAACGAATATCACCAAAATATAGAGTTCTAAGATAGATTGGAACAAGACCTGCTTGCCAATCATGAACATGAATAATATCAGGAACCATATTTAAATGAAGCATTACTTCGATTGCAGCTTTACTAAAATAAGCAAAGCGTTCACCATCATCAAAATAGCCATATAGATTATCACGTTTGAAGTAATATTCATTATCAATAAAGTAATAAGTTACATATTTATCTTCATACTTGAATATTCCACAATATTGTTTACGCCATGCTAGATTTACTGTTATTTGTCCAACATAAACTAGTTTATTACGATATGCAGGATTTATTTTTGAATAGTAAGGAAGAATAACATTTAGTTGATATTCTCCTTTTCCTGCCTTTACAATACGTTGTGGAAGTGATCCTGTAACATCTCCTAAACCTCCTGATGCAATAAATGGTTGACATTCAGAAGTTACAAAAGTTATTTTTTTTATTTCCTTTTCTATATTACTCATATTGGCCTCCTAGATTTTATTATACCATTGCGTTTTTACTTAAATAGTATGGAATTTTTTCACATCCCGATAGTGAATTACGATCACGGATTGCGACATTCTTATCAGTGATTACACAATTTAGGTGAACATTATTTCCAACTATTGTATCTTGCATTAAAATAGAATTTTCAACTACGGTTCCTTTTCCTACTTTAACACCTCTAAATAATATACTATTAATTACTGTTCCTTCGATTTCACATCCATCAGCAATAAAGCTATTTACAACATTAGCTGTGCTTCCATATCTTGTTGGAGCAGAATCACGAACCTTTGTGTAGATACGATGATTATCTTGTTCAAAGATTTGTTCACGAATACTTGGATCAAGTAATCGCATATTATTTTTGTAATAATCTTCAATTGAGGTAATTGGCATATAAATACCTTTATATTCATATCCAAACACTCTAACACTCTTAATATTATTTAAAATTATGTCTCTTTCAAAACTATTTTGTCCAAGAGAAATAGCTTCTGATACTGCACTTTGTAAGAAACGACGATTCATAATCCAAACATTAATGCTTACATTAGCTTGGACACCAACTGGTGAATCAAGCGTAGCTTTAACTACTTTATTCTTTTCATTTAGTTCAAAACTCATGTGATCTTTTAGAATTGATGGTACTACACAAGTTTGATAAAGAACAGTAATATCAGCTTTATTTTCAACATGTTGTTTTAAAATATCATCAAAGTTAATTACATTTACACTATCACAATCCATTAAAACAATGGTATCATCTTTTACTTTTGAGATGAATCCCATAATTGTTTTTAAGGCTTCTAGACGATTAGTTGATAAGAAATCACTTTTATAATTGCTGAAAGGAGGGAAAATTGATAATCCACCATTACGACGAGATAAGTCCCAATCCTTACCAGAACCAACATGATCCATTAGTGATTGATAGTTCTTTTGAGCAATAACACCAACATCAACGATGTCTGCACTTACTATATTAGATAGTGCAAAATCTATTAAGCGGTATCTTCCACCAAAAGGAAGAGACGCTGTAGTTCTTTTACGAGTTAACTCATCTAACATTTCATTTTGTAAATTTGCAAAGATAATCGCAGCTGCTTTCATGTTATTTCTCCTTTCTTACATCATTTTCTATATTTGCACCAGCAGGTACTACCGCTCCTTCTTCCACGTTAACATCACGACCAATAACCGCAATATTAACATTTTGAGCTTTGGCTTCTCCTACTGTAGCATTTTCATTTATTACAACATTTTCATCGATAATACTGTATTTAACAACACTACCACGTTTGATAATGGTATTAGAGAAGATAACACTATCAACTACTTCTGCACCTTCTTCAATTACAACCTTTGATCCAATAATACTATTGACAACGGTTCCTTCTACTTTTGCACCACCAGTAATTAGGGAATTAACGACTTTCGCATGGGCACCGATATACTCAGGTTCAATACCTATATTTCTAGAGTGGATTTTCCAGTGTGGGTTGTAAATATCAAATTTAGGATTTTCACCTATTAAGTCTTGGTTTGCTTCCCATAAACTTTGGATCGTACCTACATCTTTCCAATATCCTTTAAATGGATAAGCTACCATCTTTTCACCTTTTTCAAGCATTGTTGGAATAATATTTTTTCCGAAGTCATTACTTGAATTTGGATCAAGGGCATCCTTTTTTAAATACTCTATTAGTTTATCCGTTTTAAAGATATAAATACCCATTGAAGCTTTTGTACTCTTTGGAACTTTTGGTTTTTCCTCGAATTCAATGATTCTATTATTTTCATCAGTATTCATAATACCAAATCTACTTGCATCTTTTAGTGGAACTTCTAAAACAGCAATTGTACAATCAGCATTGTTGTTAATGTGATATTCTAACATTTGGTTATAATCCATTTTATAAATATGGTCACCTGAAAGTATTAAAACATTTTCAGGAGCATATTTTTCAATATAACTAATATTTTGATATATGGCATTGGCTGTACCTTTATACCAGTCCATACGATCTTTTGCTTGATAAGGGGGAAGAATTTGTACTCCACCATATGTTCTATCTAAATCCCAAGGTTGGCCATTTCCGATATACTCATTTAAGATGAGTGGTTGATATTGGGTTAATACACCAACGGTGTCAATATTAGAGTTAACGCAGTTAGATAGTGTAAAGTCAATAATACGATACTTCGCACCAAAAGATACTGCTGGTTTTGCGACCTTTGTTGTTAATGCTAATAATCTGCTTCCTTGTCCACCAGCAAGTAGCATAGCTATACATTTCTTACTATTATACATAATTTTATTCAACCTTTCTTTTTAATATAATTGCTGAACTATAAGGTATTGAAATTACCAATTCATTGTTTGTTACAACAAACTTTTTACCTTCATCATTATGGGTTCCCCCATATTTTGTATCATCACTTGCGATTAGTATCTCATATAATCCGTTTAATACTCCTTTTATTTTATAATCGAACCACATACTAAATGAGAAATTCAAAATCACAATGATATGTTCATCCTTAAAAATTCTTTCATAACATAATAAATTATGTGATGAATCATCAACAACTAACCATTTAAAGCCATCCCAGTTATAATCATTTTCATATAATGCTGGATAAGTCTTATATAGTTTGTTTAAGTTTTTAATGTAGTTTTTTAAGCCTTTATGCGTGTCATATTGAAGAACTGACCAATCTAGTTCTTTTGATTCATTCCATTCACTAAATTGTCCAATTTCTCCCCCCATAAAAAGTAATTTTTTACCTGGGTGAGTCATTTGATATGATAAATATACTTTTACTCCTGCAAATTTTTGTTCATATGTTCCTGGCATTTTATTAATCAATGAGCCTTTCATGTGAACTACTTCATCATGACTTAGTGGTAAAATATAATGTTCACTATAAATATATGTCATTTGGAACGTCAGTTTGTTATGATTATATTGACGATAAATTGGATCTAACTTAATATATGAAAGTGAATCATTCATCCATCCCATATTCCATTTATAGTCAAAGCCAAGGCCATCATATTTGGTTGGTACTGTAATTTTGGGGTAGGCTGTCGATTCTTCTGCTATCATTAAGGCATCTGGAAATCTTGTGTGTACCGCATCATTACATTTTTTTAAGAAAGCAACTGCTTCTAAATTAATGTTTGTACCAAAACTATTAGGTTCCCACTCTCCATCTTTTCTACCATAATCTAGGTAAAGCATTGACGCTACCGCATCAACTCTTAATCCATCAATATGGAATTTATCCATAAAGAAAACAGCATTAGAAACTAAGAAACTTTGTACCTCACATCTTCCATAGTCAAAGCATCTAGTACCCCATTCTGGATGTTCTTTACGAAGGGGATTAGGATGTTCATATACACATTCGCCATCAAACTCAATTAATCCATGAGCATCCTTTGTAAAGTGACCAGGAACCCAGTCAAGGATTACCCCTAGGCCTTTGTTATGACAGATGTTTACAAATTCCATAAAATCTTGTGGAGTACCATATCTTGAGGTTATAGAATAATAACCAGTTACTTGATATCCCCAAGAAGGATCATATGGATATTCGGATAATGGCATTAATTCAAGATGAGTGTAACCCATATCAATTGCGTAAGTGCTTAATTCTTCAGCTAATTTTTTATAATCAAATACTTCATTGTCTTGATATCTTCGCCAAGAACCAAGATGTACTTCATAAATGTTGATAGGTGAATGATAATTTTGAACTTTTTTTCTTTTTTCCATCCATTCATCATCTGTAAACTTGTAGCTATCAAGGTCATACACTTTAGATGCTTTCTTAGGTCTTAACTCCATATGAAATCCGTATGGATCACTTTTCATAATTAATGTATTACTTTTTGAGGTAATAGCATATTGATAACAATCATAGAGTTTTACTCCTGGGATTACTGCTTCAAATAAGCCTTCATTAGAAACTTTCCGCATAATATTATTTGATGCATTCCATCCATTAAAATCACCAACAACACTTACGCTCTTAGCATTAGGAGCCCAAACTCTAAATGTTGTTGCTTCTTTGGTGTAGTGGGCACCAAGTAAGCGATATGCTTCATAATTAGTCCCTTGGTGAAAATAATAAATTCCTTGATCGTTCAATTTATCACCTCATTTCTTATGCTTATTATAGCATAGTTTCCATTTTTTTGCAATTTCTTTTAATCATATTTTTAATTGATGCCTTATATGATTATAATTATTAGCAATTTCTAACATAATTGCTAAACGATTTTTTCATATAGCATTGTAAAAAAACACCTACCATTATCAATGGTAAGTGTATATGTTACTATTTAGTAATTAAATATAAGAAAACACAAAGGCCTAGTACAAATACAATTGCAATTCCAATTAAAAAGAAAACTGAACCTACTACTGCACCAGTGGAACTACCATGGTTATCTTTTACTTTTTCATTTTTAGGAGTTTCAACTTTTACATTTTCGTTATTTTCACTCATAATATTCCCTCCATTTAGTTATTTTCCTTATCTATATTATACAAAATTTTTAATAATTTGTAAAACATTTAACGATTATTTTATGAACATTGCATCCCCAAAAGAGAAGAAACGATATTTTTCTTTTACTGCTTCGTTGTATGCTTTCATTATTAAATCTTTGGTTGCGAAAGCACTAACAAGCATTACAAGAGTTGATTTTGGTAAGTGGAAGTTTGTTATTAAAGCATCAATGGCTTTAAATTCATATGGCGGATATATGAAGATATTGGTATCTTCTTGTACTTCTTTAAACATTCCATATTTAGCATAAATACTTTCAAGAGTTCTTGTTGAGGTTGTACCTACACTAATTATACGTTGATGATTAGCTTTAGCTTTGTTTAAAATATCCGCAACTTCTTTCGTCATATGATAACTTTCACTATGCATATGGTGATTTTCAACTGTATCTACACTTACAGGTCTAAAGGTTCCAAGTCCGACATGAAGTGTTACATAGCAAATTGTAACTCCTTTTTCTTTAATTTTTTCTAGTAAATCTTTTGTAAAATGAAGCCCTGCTGTAGGAGCAGCAGCACTACCATATTCTTTCGCATAGACAGTTTGGTAACGATCACCATCTTCAAGGTTTTCATGGATATATGGAGGAAGTGGCATCATACCAATTGCTTCCAAAATTTCCATAAAGATTCCTTCATAAATCATCTCAAAAGTACGCTCACCATCTTCACCTACACCAATACATTTGGCTTTTAATAAACCATTATTAAAGGAGATTATAGTTCCTTCTTTAACACGTTTAGCTGGTCTTGTAAGTGATGTCCAAACATTAGGTCTAATTTCCTTTAGTAGTAAAACTTCAATCCATGCTTTGGTGTCTACCTTTTCACCATAAATACGGGAAGGAATTACCTTAGTATCATTTAGAACTAACACATCATCTTTTTGTAAATAGTCAATTATATTATAAAAATGTTCATGAGTAATTTCTCCTGTTTTACGATCCAAAACAAGTAAACGCGACGCACTTCGATTTTCTAGGGGAGTTTGTGCTATTAATTCTTTGGGTAAATAATAATCAAATTCATCTACTTTCAAAATAATCCACCTCTTTTTATTCCTAAGTGTGTGTATGCTTTATCTGTTGCGACTCTTCCGCGGTGAGTCCTAATGATGAAACCTTCTTGTAAAAGATATGGTTCATTAACATCTTCTAAAGTTACAGTTTCTTCCGAGATTGTTGAAGCTAAAGCTTCAATACCAGCAGGACCACCATTAAATCTTTCAATTAAACAGTTTAGATATTTACGATCCGTAATATCAAGTCCAGCCTTATCAATATCCATTTTATTTAAAGCATAATTTGTAATTTCTTTGGTAATATGGTTGAGACCTTGATATTGAGCAAAATCTCTAATTCTTCTAAACAAGCGATTAGCAATACGAGGGGTTCCTCTTGATCTTTTTGCAAGTTCAATCGTGGCATCTTCATCGATAGAAAATCCTAAGATTTTTGATGTTCTTTTGATAATAGTCGCAAGTTCTTCAGTTGTATAATATTTTAATTGATGAACAATACCAAAACGATCTCGCATTGGAGCTGTTAAATCGCCAAATCTAGTTGTAGCCCCAACAAGGGTAAATGGTTGTAAGTCAATTCTTAGAGTCATTGCATTAGTGTCTTTCCCCATCACAATGTCAATGGCATAGTCTTCCATTGCTGAATAAAGGATTTCTTCAATAACTTTAGGTATACGATGAATTTCATCAATAAATAATATATCCCCAGGTTCTAATGATGAAAGAATAGCCGCAAGATCACCTGGTCTTGAAAGTGCAGGACCAGTTGTTACTTTTAAGTTTGTTGACATTTCGTTGGCGATGATATTCGCAAGTGTCGTTTTTCCAAGTCCTGGAGGACCATATAGTAATACATGATCTAGGCTTTCATGTCTTTCTTTCGCCGTTGTAATAAATATTGACATCATTTCTTTGATTTCATCTTGTCCTACATATTCTGATAAATAGCGGGGACGAACGGTTGTTTCAAATTCATCACCATCTATTTGTTTTTTATCCATGATGTTTTCCAAAAAACTCACCCTTTCCTTTTGCATTTTTTTATCTTTTATGCTATAATCTACTCATAAATGAGGTGTTTATATGTATAGTTATTTTAAAGGTACCATCACTGAAGTGTGTGCAACCCACATTACTGTTGAATGTAATAATATCGGATATTTAGTTAAAGTCCCTAATCCATTTTCTTTTGAACTTGGTTCAACTAAGACCGTTTATGTTTATCAGAATGTTCGTGAAGATGCAATTGAACTATTTGGTTTTAGTTCAGCTGATGAAAAGAAAATGTTTATCAGCTTAATTAGCGTAAAAGGACTTGGACCAAAGGGCGCTCTTGCCATTCTTGCTTCTTCTGATGTTTTAGAAATAGTTAAAGCCTTAGATGATAGTAATGCTAAATTCTTTACTAGTTTTCCAGGAATTGGAGCTAAACTAAGTCAACAAATTATTCTAGATTTAAAAGGCAAAGTTGACTTTACAGCTGAAGGTACAAATCCAACATTATCAGAAAAGTTAGAAAATGTTGGTGTAGCTCTTAAGGCTTTAGGATATAGTAATACCGAAATTAAAGGTGTCTTAAAACAACTTAAAATTGATGATTCTGTCGAATTAAAAGATGCTGTTAAGATGGCTTTAAGAATTCTTAAAAAAGTTTGATTCTTTTATTATTATACACTATTTTTATTAAAAATTAAATCTTTTTACATTATATAAAAATTAAGACACGATTATAGTTTTATTCTGTAATCGTGTTTTTATTTGCTATTTTTTTAAAAAAAGAGACCTCCTAAATTCGGAAGCCTCCTTTATTTTTTCCTTTTCCTTTTTTCGTTTTTGGTTTCATCATTGGCATTGGAGCTTGTCCCTTAGATACCTTTTCTAAGTGTTCTTCGTCCATTCCCATTAAGCCTTGCATTTGTTTTTTCATTTCTTCAAAGCGTTTAGTTAAGTTATTAATTTCTTGATAACTACGGCCTGAACCACGTACTAAACGAGACTTACGTGAATGACTTTTATTAATTAAATCTGGGTTAGCTCTTTCTTCTTTAGTCATAGAACCAATTATAGCCTCAATAAAGGTAAATTGTTTATCATCAATATTTAAGTTTCTGATTTTTGCACCCATACCAGGAATTAAGCCAAGTAATCCCTTTAAAGACCCCATTTTTTTGATAGTCTTAATTTGTTCTAAGAAATCATTGTAATTAAATACTCCTTTTTGTAGGCGTTCTGCCATCTTTAATGCAGCATTTTCATCAATATTTTCTGTTGCTTTTTCAATGAAACTTAAGACATCACCCATTCCAAGAATACGCTTAGCCATTCTATCAGGATGGAATACTTCAATTTGATCTAGTTTTTCACCAATACCAACAAACTTGATTGGAATGTTTGTCATATATCTGATTGAAAGGGCAGCACCACCTCTAGTGTCACTATCAAGTTTAGTAAGTAGACAGCCTGTTACATCTAGTTTTTGGTGGAAGGTTGTTGCGACATTAACCGCATCTTGACCTGTCATGGCATCAACTGTTAGTAATATTTCATCAGGATGAGAAATTTCTTTTATATCCACTAGTTCTTGCATTAGGGCTTCATCAATTTGAAGACGACCAGCAGTATCAATCATTACAAGATTGTAGTTGTTAAGTTTAGCATATTCTAAGGCTTTTTGAACAATAACTTGTGGTCTTGTTAAAATGCCCATTTGGAATACTTCAATATTTAGTTGCTTTCCAAGTTGAACTAATTGATTGATTGCGGCAGGACGATAGATATCCGCTGCAACCATCAGTGGACGCATGTTATTGTTTTTT
>SAMEA104315437__coassemble_221_pt1 | contig 46816 bp, 31 predicted proteins | sample SAMEA104315437__metabat2_high_PE_004 | metagenome-assembled genome bin SAMEA104315437 (sample SAMEA104315437) | gut metagenome | biome: Monkey gut; feature: monkey-associated habitat; material: faeces | place: China | collected 2013
CTGCTAGTTCATAAGCTGCGATAACATTGTTTAATTTAGTTTCGATGTCTGTTTTATTATTTAATATTGTTTCATTTAAATTTGAAACTGCATTATCTAAATTTGTTTGAACTACATTTATTGCTTCTTGTAAAGCTGTATCTGCAGCAGATAGTTTATTCTTTAGGTTTGTGATTGACTTGTTTAATTCTTCATATGTAACATATGTGCTATCTAAAGAATCTAGAATATCTTGAGCTTGTTGCATATCTGTTAACAATTGATTAATGTTTTGTTCAAATCCCTCGTTTATATTATTAATGTTTTCAATTGATGATTGTAATTGATTAATTAATGAGTTAACTTGATTGATTTGGTTTTGTAATGTATTATCTTCTCCCCATACCGCATATAGTACTATTCCTCCTTCTGTCATAGATAAAGTTGAAATTGTAAACTCATCATTTTCATATGAAAAATCAATTGGGTTATTTTCATAATTATATGACCAACCTAAGAACTTATATCCTTCTAGGGTAGGAATAGTAGTTGGAATTGTGATAGTATCACCAACATAATATAAATTATTATCAATTGGTGCATTTATACCACCATTTGCATTGTAACTAATGTTATATTTTTGATTAATTTCAAATACTGCATATAAGTATACTTTGTTACCATCATTTGATTCTAATGGTTGAGTTATATTTTGATTATCATTATATGCAATTGTTTTACTTGAAGGAATTATAGACCATCCCGCAAAATGATATCCATTTGGAGCAGTTATTCCCATTGACGCAAATGATATTAAATTGAATATGTCATCATATGATACGGTTTGTTCACTACACTCCACTTGACCATTCATATATGTTATTGTATATGTAATAGGTGTCCAGTATGAATATAAGTTAATTGATTCTACATCTAAATTCCAACCACTTGATAAAGTTGAATTTAGGTTTGCATCTATCATTAAATCACCAGTACCGTTTATTCCTGTGTAATATCCAGAGAAAATGTATCCTACACGACTTGGTTTAGTTAAATTGTCAGTGTTTAAATCTAAACCATAATCAATGGTAAATGGTAGGTTTGTATCTTTTCCATCAACAGTTACAAAATTAATTTCGGTAACGGTTTTTTTCCAAATGGCATAAAGGATTATTTCATCATCTTGTAGGGAGGAAAGGTTGATGACTTCATCACCATCATTATACATTTTATCACCAGTTGGAGTTAAGGACCAACCTTGGAATGTGTATCCATTCTTTATATAAGCATTGTTAGAAAGCTTAAATGAAGTATCGTATGATAGTAAATCAGAAAGCATTGTTCCAGTTCCACCATTGGCATTATATGTTATATTGTAGTTATTTGCTTCCCATACTGCATAAAGGATTATATCTTCACTTTCAAAATTAATGACATTTCCAGGTATATAATCTGGGTTTAGTGATTCTTTGAATGTAGACCAACCGATAAATTGATAACCTATTCTTGTAGGGACACTTGTAGAGATTAACGCAGTAGTATTGATATCATATGAATTTCTGTCAACAGGTTCATTTATTCCTCCATTTCCGGAATAAATTAATGAAACTTTTGTACCATCTGCGATGATTAATTTTGTATCTTTAGTGATCGTAAATGAATAAATGTCATTTACTGGAGTTATTAATTCACCATTTACATAAACTTTTGGTTTTGTTCCGGATACAGTGAATGTTACTACATCATTGTATTGATAACTTGATGATAATCCACTTACTACATATCCATCTGCTACTGATTGGGTAACTGTATATTCTGCTTTCTTCCATACTGCATATAAAACCGCATCTTCACTTGGCATAACAAACATGTCGCCAGCATTATAAGTCGCAGTAGTTGCATCTTTTTTTTCATTCCAACCAACAAAAACATATCCATCTAAGGTTGGTATCATCGAGCTAATCGTTACATTTGATCCTTCTTGAGGATATAGAGTTTCTACTTGATATGTAAACTTACCACCATTTGCATCATAAATAAGAGATGGATTAAGTTCCCATACCGCGTACAATGTTACTGGAGAATCTTTCATTGTAAAGTCAGCACCAGGTAAGTATTCTACTGTTAAATTATCGAGGTTTGTAGACCAACCTAAGAACTTGTAGTTAGTTCTTGTTGGAGTAAGATTACTCAAGGCAATCGTTTCATCCTTATGAGCTTGCATCATTCCTGGAGCCCCAAGTCCTCCGTTTGCGTTATAACCAATTGAATAAATATTTTTTTCAAGCCATGCTGCGTAAAGAATTATGGTTTGACCTTCATATTCACCAAGACCTGTGTTATAATCAACATTAGCATTATACATACTCCAGTTTTGATCTTCATAAATATTCCAACCGACAAAATCATAGTTGGCTTTGGTGATACCTAAGTCTTGACAAGATGGTAAACGCATATAGCCATATACGATATCTTTGATAACTCCTACATATTTACCTTCACTATATAGCTCAATGTTATAAACAATTGGTGACCATTTCGCATATAAAGTGATATCACTATCATCATGATACTTAGCGAAAATTGCAGCACCTTTTTCATTGTAATATTTAGTTCCTTCCCCGTTTGGAAGAGTGTAATAACCTTCAAAATTATATCCTTTACGAGTTGGTGGAACTGTATCTGAAAAAACTTCATCATATGACATTGTTATCTTATTTACGAAACTGCCACCCATCGTATTAAAAGTAATTGTATATTTATTTGCTTCCCATATTGCATATAGATTAATTATATCATTGTTTTCACTTGATAAGTTTTTAACTTTTTGTTTATCAGTGTATACTATTACACCACCTTTTACTGTAGCCCAGCCTTTAAAAGTATAACCAATTAAGTTAAATTTATTAACATTTAATGCATATTCTTTATCATATTTGTAATTAGAGTCAGCCATATTTCCAGTAATTGTACCAGTGCTACCTAACGGTTTATTACTATTATATTTTACTTTATATGTGTGTACTTCCCATACCGCATATAGATTTACTACATTACTGTTTTCACTTGATAAGTTACTAATTTCTTCACCATCTTTAAAGTCAACAGTACCATTTAGTATTTTTGACCAACCCTTAAAAGTATAACCAACTAAAGAGTATTCGTTATCTGAAAGAGTTTTAGTTTCATCATAAGTATGATTTGAATTATTCATACTTCCAAAAATATTACTAGAAGCACTTAGTGGTTTATTAGAATTATATTTGATTTGATATTTGTTAGCTTCCCATACCGCATAAAGAGTAACACTTCCACTTTCTACAAGATTTAGAACATTTTCTTCATCACTATAGATTACGGAACCATTACGTGAAGTAGACCAACCTTTAAAGGTATAACCAACTAAAGAATATGCATTACGAGATAAAGTTTTGGCAGTATCATAAGTATGAATTGAATCATCCATTGAACCAACGATTGTACTACTTGCAGTAGCTGGGGTATTCTTATCATATATAATTGAATAAGTGTTGACTTTCCATGCTGCATATAAAGTTATATCAACATATCGATAGTATGTTGTTGCACTAGTACCATCAGCATTATAATATTTTCTGCCTTGACCATTTTCTTCAGCATAATATCCTAAGAAAGTGTATCCTTTTCTAGTTGGAACCGTAATAGTTGGCATAGCTTTTGCGTAGGTTACGCCAACTGAATCAGAACCATTGATACCACCTTGTTTATCAAGTGTTACATTATAATTTTTACCTACTCCACTTGCTTCAATTTTGATATCACCGATTAAAGATTTTCCATTAATTCTAATGGCACCTGTAGTTTGGTTGTAAGTATACTTACTAGTACTTAATCTATTGCCTCCAATAGTAATTATAATTGAACTAGGTAAATTATAACCATTGTTAGGTTTTAATGTCGCGATGAAATCTGTATTATATTTAATGGTACCTTGAACACTATAAGTTAAATCTACAAGTTTCATAGTAACTTTCATGTTTCTATAATACTGAATCTTTGGACTATCTACACTACCTCTTATGATTGTAGCGTTAGATCCTTCATCTAATACTTTTAAGTTGTCTATGTTTGAAATATATAACTTTCCAATGTGATAAATATCCGGTAAAGTTGGTAAAGTAAAAGTATATCTAACTTTTGATTTACCATTTTCATGTACTAAGGTTGGTGAAGCAGTAAGATCAGGATCTGATCCATCTTCAAACATTAGTGTTGCAATACCCGTATAAGTACTAGTTTTTTCGATTGATTTAATTTTTTCATCAAAGTTTAAATCATATATAAGAGTATTACCGGAAACCGCAACATTATTTTCTTGATCGGTAATACTACTATTATCAAAAGTGACTGAAGTCATTTTTGGCGCTGTTGTATCACTTAAGGTACATATTAAATCACCAATGAATGGTCTTCCAGAAAGACTTCCCCAATTTGATACGTAATAACGAAAAGCAGTTGTACCAGCCGGTACTTTTCCACTAATAGTTAATACTGTTCCATTTTTAGAAACATTTTTCTTAGTACCAATATCACTAAGAGGTTGATAATTAGTACCCGTTTCAAAAAATATTTGAACTGAACAATAGTGTTCAGCTGCAGTTTGTCTATAATATCTAGCTGAAGCATCAATTGTTAAATCACCTTTGTTAGCTTTTTCAATGTCTGCATCTGATAGTTTTATTCTTATCCATACACCATCGGAATAATTCTTTTTACCAATATCATCTGAAGATCCATCTGCTTGAATTCCATAAGGCTCTGTAAAACTTTTAAGATTCCCATCTCCTTTTGTTTTTCCAACTTCATCTTTAACTTCAGCAAGTATCGGTCTCACCCAACCTTGTTCACTTAACTTACCTTCAGTTAGTGCTACAAGGTTTTCCGTTTTATTTTTTCCTGTCCATTTTCCATCAGTAGTCTTTTCAGTTGTAGCCGCATTAACTTGGGGTGAAAATGAAAATGCGGAAATAAAAATTAATAAAAATAACACAAAGAATGTGAAAATCTTTTTTGCTTTTGTCATTTAAATGTCTCCTTTTATTCTTTTTATTTAATATTTATGGTAAATTATATAAAATAAATGTCAAAAAATATTACAAAATAAGTTTTTAAAATTGACATTTATATATAATCGTACTATAATATATTATAACACGTTCATATGTGAACGAGTCAAGAGAAAAGGAGCAATTATGGAGAAAAAATTAAACAATTTATTTCAAATTACGGAAGCTGCCAAGGCTTGTGGAATATCAAGAAGTACACTCATGAGACTTGAAGAAAAAGGACTTATTACACCTGCTTATATATCTGAAGAAAGCGGCCGAAGATACTATGACAATTACAATATTGCTCGTATTTTAGAAATTGAAAAGTTTAGAAATATGGGATTATCTAATGAAGACATCATCGATTTTTATAAATCGGGTGGCCAAATATCAAAAATTCTTGTACCTTTAGAAAAGATGCTCGCAAACTTACAACGTAGTGTTGATGAGCTAAGACTTAAATCACATAATGAAGGAGATATTTTAGTTGAAGTAATTACCCTTCCTAAAACAATATGTATGCTGAAAAAGGGGTTTGGTTTAACTCCTAAAAATAAGTTTGATCTCATGTATGCATTCTACACTGAATGTGTTAAAAGGGGATGTGTTCTTTCCAATGAACCGCTTTTTGATATTCTTGACCGAAATGATTTTTTAAATGGCTACATATCTACTGAACCATATCCATTTTATGTTTGTGTACCTATAAGAGAAGAAACTGAAGATTCTATTGTACTACCCGCATGTAAAGCCTTGTCTTTTCTTTATTATGGTGATTATGAAAAGAGTGATAATTGTTGGTTAATAATTAATGAAGAATTAAAAAAGAGAAATCTAAAGCCATGTGGACTACCTCGTGTTATAGGTATTATTGCGGCATACTCAGGTAGAGAGATTGCGGAAAGAAAGTATTGTTCACGTTTTGTAATTCCTGTTGAAGATAATAATTAAAATGAACTCAAGAGTAAATCTTGAGTTCTATTTTTTTGTTTTAAACTCTAATTTCATGTTATCTATCACCACATCTATTATAACAAAATAAGAAACAAAAGCCAAGATTTCCGTTCCTTATTTGTTCCTTATTCGTTCTCTGTTTGTTCTCTATTTTAAAATTCTATTAAATGAGTGTTTATTTTCTTTTCCAAGTAAAACATTATTTGTTCTATATACATAATAAACTTATTTATTTTTCCTACCAACAATAACATACACACTATGATCATGTGTATTATTCGTATCTATGCCACCTTTTTTTACTGCTAAATCCATTTTAGATCTTACTTAATCTATTACTAAAACAAGAAGCCATAGTTAGCAATTGTAGTTTAATGCTTGATATTGGAGCAGCAATTTCAAAATAGGTTCTATATAATTAGATAGGTTTTTTAAAAACCCCAACGAATTCTATCTAGTCAAATTACATTAATGTTATTAAATGTTCCATTTGAAATTTATCAAAAACATTCATAGCATATGAAAAATCTAATAAATCTACATCACAATTAAGATCATTACTTAAAAAATTTTTCAAATATTTAATATTTTTAGTTCTTTTAGCATTTTTGTTCTTAGTATAAATAATTTTTTATATAAAACAACATTTAATATGTATTATAATTTATTTTTTCTCGTGTTATATAAGATCTCAATTTCACCATCATATATTTCAACAAAAAATGGCGTTTTTGATTTTAATAAATAAACACAAAGAAGAGTATCGTCACTGCATTTTAAAGGTTTAATTGCAATTTTGCCTTTTAATCTAAAAAGAGGCATAAAAACAAAATTAGCAATTTTTTTATTTTTTTTATATGCTTTATACTGTGTTTCAATAAAATTAGTAGATCTATATGTACTGCTTGCAGTTAAAATAGTTATTAAATTAATAAATAATCTTAAAATAAAAGTATTAAATGTTTCTTTAATAATAATATCACCTGTATTTTCGATAGTATATTTATGACATACATATTCAAAGTCACGATTCTCTTGAATGTCTTCAATCATTAATTTATTATCTTGATATAATTTACAACCCGGAGATGAAAAAACTATTACTTGCATACTAACCTCTTACATATATTCTAAAATATCCATCATATTTGCCATCGCATAAATCAAATGTTGCTCCAATAAAATTACCCAAAGATGACATAGACCAAAACAAACCAAATAATTTATCAAATATTGTTCCAATAGCAAAATTAATCAAAAATCCTGTTACCTTTTCTATAACCCATGTTATAAAAGAAAATAAAATTTTTAATATTTTTTTGAAAAGACTTTTTTAAATACTCTTTCAACAAATGATCTACCAAATAATTTTCCTATATTTTTCACTCCTTGTAAAAGAATCATACTATCTCCTACTGGAGCAAAAGCAGGAATAATACATAATACTGCTAATACTAAATCTATCGATCCAGCTATTAAAGACCTACTAATAGTCAATAATTTTGTCTTTTTATTAAAATTAATTAATTTTTTTAAAAAATCAGTTATTATATTATTTCCATTAGAATCTGAATTATTAATAGGATTATTCTCACAATAGCTATAAAGGTTATAACTTAATACACTTCCACTTGCACCAAGATAATCTACATCATCCATTGTTATAAATCTTAATGTTTCAACATCATAATATCTACTATTTAAATAGTACCATCCAGTTTCATTATCTTGATAATAACTTCTATATCTAAATGGATTAATTTCACTTAAATTAATTCCTGAAGTATCTACTTTATTAATTGTTCTACCATATGCATTGTAATAATATTTTACCACAATGTTATTATTGCTGTCAACAATTCCTATAATGTCTTTTTGAAGATTCTTTAAATATAAGTATTTAACATTGTTATATGTAAATCCAACAATTTCATTATTTGAATCATAGAAGTATTGTAAAGCTGCATTATTTTCACCACTTCTAATTTCTTTAATAATATTTGTTCCATCTAAAATATATTGGGTTGTTGTTGTACTATTATTTGTTACTACTTTGGACGTTCTTATGCCACTTGCATTATAAGTGTAATTAAAATGTTAAAAATTATTTTTTATACTCAATATTTGTAAGACTTTAATAGTTTAGTATCTTTTTGTAATCTTTATACTTGCCACCTATACGTTTTTAGTTTTAGTAATACAATTACACAAAAATTAATAATATAAAACTTAATCCATACTTAAAATACAGTCATATAAACTTAAGGCATATTTGTCATTTACAATGTAAATCCTTCTTTCATTAGATTCATCATACTTTTCAAGATATACTTTATCATTATAAATTGTAATTTTATCGTAATAGTTTGTAACAATATAATCTTCATAAATATACTTAATTCTAAATGTCAAAAAGTTATTTGCATTATTTAAAAAAGAATCAGTATTTTGATCAATTGCATATTCAATAAAGAATTCATTTAGAGAAATATTTTCTAAACCATATTCTTTTTCTTTTATAATATATCCTTTTGAATCTAATTTTTCTATTAATAATTTAGTAACGTCTGATTCTTCTATATTTGGAAAGACAAATCCTTCTTTAAACCAAAAATATCTACCATTGTCTTGAAATAAAATATTTTCTTCTTTGTCATTATCAAGAATATAAGTTTTATATATTTTATTATATACTCCAATAGTATATCCTACTTGATGTTTATTTCCATAAAAATTGAATTTGGAATAAATTTCATTAAAATTATCAGGTAAACAATATATTTTATTATTGTAATGAAACTTCTCAAAATTTTCATAATTCAGACATTCTTTTTTCTTTGCTATACTACAACTTGTCAAAAAAGAAATAAAACATAAACATAAAAGTAAAGTAAAAGTTTTACGCATAATAACTCCTTAAAGTATTATTTTATTAATAAATACAATTGAATCTTTTCATTATCAAAATCTAAAGTTTTAAGTTTATAATAGTTACTTCCATCAATTTCATTAATGTCAGATGTTAAAACCCATTTACATGTTGAAAACTTTTTTCCGCGTTCATCAAATAAATTACTCGTATGATCTATTGATGAAAAAGTTTCCTTATATTTATTTAAATCATACAATTCGTAAAAACCTGAATAAAAATACTTATCATTTTTTTTGTGCATTGTACAAGCAATCAAATCATTGTTTTTAGTAATACCAAAATATAACGTATTATTATCATCCAAATCATACAGGTCTAAATCTTTGATAATTTCAATATTTTCTTCTACAGCCGAAGGTGTATATTCTTTTTCAAACGCTCTTTTTGGATCACTATAATACTTTGTTGAAAAGATTCGAGTTGGTGTAACAAACGATATACCATTAATCATTACAATAATTATCACAATAGCAATAATACCAATCGCACTAAATAAAATTTTTTTTGTTCTTGTCATTTATGCCTCCTTATAAGCCAAATGCAAATCTCGTTATAGCAGCTATTGATTTTATAGCAACTACAGAGGAAGTCTTGGATTTCGTAACTAATTTAGGCAACACTGATGAAAACTGTGGTGCATATACGCAGGCTACAGCTAAAGCAGCTGTTGCAATGTGTCTTATTTCAAAATATAAGTTTAAACTAACAAATAGTCCATAATTAAATGCACAATATACTAATGAAACTGATCTTATAATTTTATTCCATTTTAGCGTATATGAATATGATATAGAATATCCTTTGCCCAATCCTGTACTTGATGAAATTCCTATTGAATCTCTAGTGTAATTTAAAGTTATCCCTGCTTTATAATTTGAAGTTAATCCTAAAGAAACTGATAAAGTCATTTTTATTAAAAATAAATTTATACTAAATATGTCTTGTCTAATTGTTTTAGATAATTTATCATCACTAATATTTATTCCTATTAAACTTGCTAAATTAAATAGCCATGACTCTTTAATCAACATTTTTTTAGAATAATTACCTGTTGAATCTTCATTATTTATAGGATTATTTTCACAATAACTATAAAGGTTATAACTTAATACACTTCCACTTGCACCAAGATAATCTACATCATCCATTGTTATAAATCTTAATGTTTCAACATCATAATATCTACTATTTAAATAGTACCATCCAGTTTCATTATCTTGATAATAACTTCTATATCTAAATGGATTAATTTCACTTAAATTAATTCCTGAAGTATCTACTTTATTAATTGTTCTACCATATGCATTGTAATAATATTTTACCACAATGTTATTATTGCTGTCAACAATTCCTATAATGTCTTTTTGAAGATTCTTTAAATATAAGTATTTAACATTGTTATATGTAAATCCAACAATTTCATTATTTGAATCATAGAAGTATTGTAAAGCTGCATTATTTTCACCACTTCTAATTTCTTTAATAATATTTGTTCCATCTAAAATATATTGGGTTGTTGTTGTACTATTATTTTTTGTTACTATTTTTGAAGTTCTTATGCCACTTGCATTATAAGTGTAATTAAGTTCATAATTACTATTTAAAACAGTAGTTATATTCTTCATATCATAAGCAATAGTCCATCCAAGATATAAACTAGGTTCACCATTTGCTGAATACTCTATGTTATATTCTTCATCTGTTGTTATTGATTCCATTTTAACTAGTTTATTTTTATTTCCAGTTTGACTATAGTAAAAATCATACCCATATAATATCTGTTCTGTTCTACTATCTGTAACATTATAATTTAAAATATTACCTCTAGCATCATACAAATATTCATTTCTTATTTCTTTATCATTAACAAGCACACATTGCATTATTAATTGATTATAAATATCATATGTATTATCCTCTTGATATACAAGAACATTATTCTCATATCCCATTATATTTGTTATATTATTATTTTTATCATAAGTGTAAACATACTTCATTAGTTGATTGTTTCCACTTATATACTCAAATGATTTTACTCTTCCAGTATAATAAGTTGTGCCATCAAGAATTGTTGTTTCATAAGTATAATTTTTATTTATTGCATTTGTTTGGATAAAGTAACTTATTGTTCCAAGTTGTGCAAATGAGTCATTTGAATATGAGTAATTAATATTAAACTTATTTGATAAATTCTCACTAATTAATTTTTCATTTTCTTCATCAGTTATAGATACATTGCTATATCCATATGTATTACTACCATTAATATTTGTCTTTTTAATAAGTCTACTACTTTCATCATATTCATAAGTAATAGTATTTCCGTTTGTTGCATTAACATTAATCAATCTATTTTGATAGTCATAATTATAGTAATATGTTACACCTTCTTTATAATCAGTATATGATGCAATTTCTGAATAATCATTGTATGTATATTCTAATACTTTTAAAAGTTCTCCATTTTTTGATTTTTCGCTAATTGATTTTACTCTACCTTCTTCATCATATTCAAAATATATTGTTCCATAATTATAAATTGTACTTTCAATATCACCTGTATATATTTCACTTGAACTAGACTCATTTTGATAGTTATTTGTAACTAATAATTCCCCACCAAATGAAATAGTCTTAATATCATTGTGACTATTATATGTAAAACTATATGTTAAGCCTTCACTTGTTATGCTTGTAATATTGCCATGTACATCATAAGTATAAGTAATAGTTCTTTTATTTGTTCCTTTACCATTTATTAGTTGCGTAATATTACCATTTTTATCATATTCGTATTCTTTAAATACGCCATCAGAGTCAATAATTTTTTTAACTAGACCTGTAATATAATCGTATGTTGAAGTAGTAATGTTGCCAAATACATCTTTTGTTGTTTTTGGATATAGTCCATCAGGTGTGTATGTTGTAGATCCATAATAGTATTTTATCTCACTACCAGAAGTTTCAGATTCAATTTTTGTTATATTACCATCACTATCAGTGGTATAACTAGATACGATGTTTTTATTAGTAATCGAACTAATATTACCTTTATTATCATAAGATATATTTGTTGTATCAGTTTTAGAATTAGTTGAAGACGAACTACTAGTTTTATTAATTGTTATTAGTTTACCATCTACATCATATTCATATTCTGATAATTCATCTGTAACTTCGTTATACTCTTCTTCTTTATATCCTTCATCATTATAAGTAATATTGATTCCATAACCTTCTTTATAAACAGCAAGATTATCAAGATAAGCATAACTACTAGAAGAATTATTTGTAATTTCTAACTTTACAGACTGGTAATTCTCTGTTGCGGTAATACGCGCCATCATATAACTAGCATTAATATCAGAATTTTCAAAAGTAAAAACATTTGTTTCAATACCATTGTCTTTTACTAAAGTTAATCTTATAGTTACATTACCAGTATAGTTTTCATATAATGCATATCCTCCAAATACAAACGTATCACCTTTTGATCCTGGAGAATTTATAGTTTGGCTAATAGTACCATTTGTTAAAAGCTTTAATGACTTTGAACCACAATTTTCAATAAATTTATCATTATTTGATGTAATGCTATAATTAGTTCCACCCCAAGAGCCAATATCAGTATTCTCAAATGATGAATTTTCTAAGTAATTATATCTTGTATCAATATAATTAGTATTTATTTGAATGTTATCAAAATATGTTGATCCTACTGAAGCATTAACTAGTGTTATTCTAGCTTTTCCTGTATAATTTGCTTTAAACTTGTATTCAAACTTACAAAAATCTTTTGAATTTTTAATGTTGCCACTTTTTTGTATTGTACTGATTGTGCCATTTATTCCAGAAACATCAATATATGCACCAGTTCCGTTATTATTAACATTTTTTATATACCCTGTTACTATATATTCAGTTCCATTTTTAACATCAATATCTTGATAAACTTGTGCTATACCACTTGTAGATTTATAAAGTTTTAATACTTTTGAACCATATAAATATGAATTTGTTTCAATACTTGCACTTGAACCACTAGTAACATTTTTTGTCCATCCATAAATACTACCACTTGTTATAACTTCAAAACCATGATTTACAATAGGATTTATTACATTTTTGAAACTATTCGATTGCACTTTTACAGCATGATTCTTTTTATAATTTGGTGAAGTTATAGTATTACCATTTTCATCAAAGTATATATCTTCATATTTATAAAATGTCGTATATCCATTACTATCTTCTATAGAATTAGTGTGATAATAACTATCAAATGTATATGCTGTCTTTTGTCCGGTTCCAGTAGTTACAATTGTTTTCTTTCCGTTTTTGCTATATGTAAAGTCTATATAATCTCCATTAGTAAAACTTGAACTATATATTTTAGCCTTTAACACTCTATTTTTATTATCATAAGTAAAATTATAACCATTTCCATTTTTATAAATGCGTTCTATATGTCCTTTACTATTATAATTAAAATAAGTATACTCTGCACTTGAACTATTTTTATAATTACCTATTGCAATTAAAGCTCCTTGCATATACTCAAATTCAAGTTTACTGGCTAAACATATTTCATGCTCGTTATTCATCTTGTATACTTCCACATATAAAAGATATTGTATTCCAACTTGTGAACTACTTGGATCGTTTGCAATAGTACTGTAAGTGAAATAAATTTTATTCCCATATGAATCTATAATTTGTTCCAAAACATTATTATCACTATATAATAAAGTAATTTGCTTGGCATCGGTATTCCAAATACCATCAACTCTTTCACTTTCATCAACATAGATTTTGGTAAGTTTACCAATACTATTATAAAGTTTTATTCCGCCACCACTTGCTATTTCATAGCCAATAATTTCGCTGTTTTGATTTAATTTTTTTATTAAAGTATCACCACTACCATCAGTTGCTATATATTCTGTTTTGTTTTGGTTTGTTGGATAGAATATTACATTCCTACCACTTCCAAGTGTTAATACAATATTCGAGTAATTCAAAGTTAACTCTTCATTATAACTTATATTAAATCCATTTCCATAAATGCTTTCATTATATTTCCTATTTGCATTATATATGTGTGAAAGATTAAGTAAATTATTATCTGTATAATCATTAAAAAGATAAGTTAAGTTACCACTATTATGAGCTAAATATATACTGGATTCATTGTCTAATGGAAGTTCTTCATAAGTATAATAATCACTTAGTCCAGCATCATCTAGATATCCTAAAGTAATTAAAGGTTTATCTCCACCTAAATCCCATCCTAAAGAATAGGTTACTTCAGTGTTACTTGCTCCATCAAGATACAATTCAAAAGACATATATATGTCATTAGTTGCAAATGCTTCTATTTTTTCATTTAATGCATCTATTATGTTAAATTTGTGATTAAATACATTTGTGTTATGAAATGTAACTTCATCAATTATATTGTCTTGATATTCCATTTTTACTTTTGTATCACTAGTAGCATTTGTTGATATAGTTGTTAGTGTAATACTTGCATACATTAATTGATTTCTAGTAATTATATTGCCAACTGATGTTGTATATTCTCTTGGAATATACACATGCAAATTTGCAATCAAATCATCTGTACTTATTGATGCATTTCTATTGGCAAGACTAAAAGAACCAAGTGTTAAAAAAGTATTTGTATTTGCTGCTTTATCTATTGAATAAAGACTTGTGATACCATCTATTAATCCTCCATCAGTTAAAGTAATTTCTGGATCAATTACTACAGGATACGTAGCCATACTTAAAAATGTATCGCTTGGAGTTACAGTTATTTTATATGTGTCACTATCAATAACTTCAATATTAAAATCAATATCATTTGATTCTTGTTTGTTTGCATCAAACATATAATACTCATTCATCACAAATACTTCTTCAAGACCATCAAAGAAATGTATTTCATTTCCTATTCTTTCAAGTCTGAGTGAAGTATCAATGAAATAAGAATATGAATAATTTTCTATATAGCTATTCAAAATTATATTTTCTTTAATTGAGTTTTGTTTTAAAATATATTGTAATTTTTCATTATTACTAATTTGATAAGAAATTTCATCTTTTAGATTTTTTTTGTTTCTTGAAATACTATTTTGAAGTATTCCTTGAATGTTACTATAATCATAATAAAGTTTAATCTCTTTATCTTTATACTTAAGTGATATTTTTTTGTTATTGTCTAACACTTTAGGTAAACTAAATGAGTAACTATTTGCCTTATTAACATATGTATTATTTATTAATTCTAAAGTATTGTCAATCTCTTTATAAACACCATTTTCTAAATAGTGAATAATTTCTCCATATACATCAGTCTCAAGTAAACCATTTTCTTTTAAATACGTCTTTGAGTCTGGTGTTCTTAAATATTCAATTTCTTCTAGTCTTTTTAACTTCGATAAATCTCTTGTCACATCTTCTGTTGTTTCGATGTTATTTATTTCTTTAGGCATCATTGCAGCAAAAGCAGCAAAATTTATATGACTAAATAACATGCCGATAACAAGAACTATAATAACTATTTTTGAAAACATTCTTAAATGCCTTGCATTAGTAGTGAAATAAATTTTTCTTTGTCTTTTCATATATAACCTCCTTTTTATCTTTTTTATTTTAAACTTGGCATAAAAACATTATGCCATTTTGGAAATGAAGATTATATTACAAAATAATAAATAAATTTTCATTACTATATACTCCTTTCAAAAAAATTACATTTAAGCAAAAAAGCCCTCTTTTCCTAAGAGAGCTTGTATCTAGTCAGTATATATTTTTCTTAAGAGTGTATTAAAGCAGACTTAGGAAATATTAATATATTACGACTATATTTTACCATAATATGAATAGCAATGCAAGCATTTTATAAATGCTATAGTTTATTGTGTGTTTATTTTCTTTCCCAACAAAACATATTATAAACAAATCTTTTTTCATAGATTGGTTTAATTAAACCTTCTTTTTCAAAAGCTATAACAACATATTGTCTTATGTTACCAATAAAGTATGTGCTTGAAATGTAGGCTAAATCTTTATATAAATATTCAGGAATTACATCTTTAAATATTTCTTTAGTAATTTCTTTTCGTTTTAGTTTTGCTGGAAGTAATTCATCACTATAGTCATCTTCTTTATTTATTTTTGCATTTTCAAAATTAAGTAGTGGGAAGTTAAATTTTATGATATCATCTTCAATTTTTAAATAATTTTCTTCTACCATTTTATCAACAGATGATTTTAATGTATAAACACAATCTGAATACTTGATGTTTTTATTTTTAAGTAGATATCCAAATAATTCAAAATCTGCATCGATGTTGGCACTGTTTTCCCAGCGGATACATTTTAACGCTTCAGAATTAATTCCTTCTATCTCTCTCTGACCAGGATAAATTAATCCTTGTATTCCAATTACACCATTTCCTATCATATATTCATTAATATGAAAAGTATTAAAGTCAGTTTTATATATTTCAGACATACAAAAATCCCAACTACCACCTTCAACAATATGGCCGTGTTTTCTCATGTTTTTTAAGGTTTCTTCTTTGGTACAATCTAGGCATTCTACTTTTCTACTAATACTAAATAGATAAGACCACATTAATTTATTATCATCTAATAAAGGATTATTTACTAATCTTTTCCATTCATCAAAGTGTTTTTTACAATATTCTACTATTAAATTTGTATATTCACTTGATCTTTGTTTAATTAAATTTAATATTTTTAAATCTATATTTTTATCAACCATTATGAAATTAGTTAAATATTTACCTTTTTCATCTTTTATTAATAACGTAACTTGTTCTAAAGTTTTTACTATATTTTCAATGTATGGTAGACTTATTCCCATTTCCATTGCATAATCTTCTAAACTACATGGATTGCCATATGAATGAAGTAGTAAGTTTTGTTCAATCAGTCCATATGTATAATCTTCAGGATCTATGGATGCACCACCATTTCGATGTGTTTGATATTCTTTTGGGACAAATGCTTTTTTTCCATTTATTTTTTCCATTTTTAAATACTCCTTAAGTTTATTTCTTATGTCAAATAATCTTCTTTTGACAGTTCCAAGAGGTAAGTTTAATCTTTCTGCTATAAATGATAATGATCTATCTTCTATATAATATGAATAAAGGATTTCTGAATAATCTTTGGATAATAATTTTATTGCCGAATTAATTCTTGATATTTGTTCAGAATTAATAAGTTCATCTAATGAAGAAATTTCATTCCCGGGTTTATCTATTTCTTCAACTATTGTTAAGTTTTCTCGATCTTTTACTTTTCTACCTACATATTTACTATAATGATTTTTACAAATTTTCCAAAGATAGAAATCAAAGTTTTCTATTTTAATTCCTTTATTAATATTAACAATAATATCAAGAAGAATATCTTGTGATAAATCCTCAGCATCAGTTCTACTGTTGCATCGTTTAACACAATAAAAGAATACTTTATCCATTTGGGTTAATAGTTGTTCAATTAATTGTTCTTTTTCATTCATAAAGTCTTTACCTCTTACACCCATGTAGTGTATAAATTATAAAAATGGTTCGCATGTTTCTATTAATTATTATACTTTTTTTAAGAATATTTTTCAACATAATTTCTTATGGTTTTAATTTATGGTTTAATTAATAAGCAAAAAAGGAACTTTGTGAAGCTCCTCCTTTTGATTCTATAAATGATTATATAAATTTGTGTGGGTCAAAATACCCCTTTAAATGCAAGAATTTACGAAATACAATCAATTATAATAAGAATTACTAGATTAATTCTTTATGCTTTATTTAATTCTTCAACTATTTGTTGGAATTCTTTTTCTCCTCTAACAAAATCAAATATTTCATTTTTCAAATCATTTGAAAACTCTTTATAATATTCGTTAATATCATTACTAAATACCCATTTAGTAGGATCATCTTCTAATCTATCTACTAAAAAACTTGTATTTTTTAATACTTTTTTATTAACATACATAGTAACAAATTCTTTAATACTAAAATATGATTTTTTGATATAATCAAGGGTCTTTTCTTTATTCATAATTTGTGCTTGGTCCATAGCACATCTCATATAAATATCTGATAGTCTACTATAATTAAATCCATAATCTTTATTTTCAAATACTATATCTAAAAATTCTTTATATTTTAAAAGTTGAATGTCTCTTTTACCAACTTCAGCTCTTCCATATGTTGTTATTAATTTTGAATAGAATAAATCAACTAAATTTTCAAATATATGTTGTGTAGCTTTTATTCTTTCTACTCCTGTTACAACATCTGGCCAAAACCAATCACGAGTAACAATCATATTTGGTAGTTTTTCAACTATTGTTTTTGCTTTATCTAATTCTTTTCTTGAAGTATAAATTAAAATCAATTGTTGCATAGCAAGATATCTAATAGAATCATCTAAGCATTTATCTAAGATATTATTTGCTAACTTGATAGATTTTTGTTCATACTCTTCCAGACATTCAGGATAGGTAATTGAAATTGTGAAATAAACCCCCATTAATCGATATTTTATATCCCAATTATTAGGAAATTTTTTCAATGCATTTTCCAATATTACTTCTCGTTCTTTAGTTTTTCCCTCATTGAATAATGTATCAACTTGTTCTAAAGTTTTATCTATTTCTTCTTTTGTTTTATATGAATCCATGTCAAGTAAATAATCAATTGTAACATTAAACATACTAGCCATAATTGGAAGCATTGTAATATCAGGATATGTAGTACTATTTTCCCAACGAGATACGGCTTGAAAACTAACACCTAATTCTTCAGCAAGTTCTTCTTGAGTAAGATTATTTTCTTGTCTTAATTCTTTAATCTTTTGACCAATATTCATAATTATTTTCTCCTCTTATTTAGTTTTTTAGTAAGCTTACACTAATATTATATCATAATATTTTTATATTACCATAAACTAATTGCTGAATTATGATTCAACTAAAGTGAGAATATTCACAAATAATTTATTTTACCGTTTCTAAAGATGTATATTCTCTATCTTCTGTTTTCTTACTTTCTAGAATAGTGTATGCAACTTGAACATAAGAATAATTTAATTCTTTGTCTATCATTATGAAATCACATTCTAGTTTTCCTATTCTACCTATTGAAACAGCGTAATTTTTTGATTTTGTGGATGTATAAATTATAATTTCCTTTTATCGCCACAGATTATATTATAGAATGTTTTAATAATAAAGTTAATTATACTGTACCGTTTTTTTAATTTTGTTAAAATCGGTATTATATAAGCGTGATTATTGTAGAATTTTAAAAAGTTTTTGTAGGTTTAATCATTTGGAATTATTCCTATAATGGCTTTCTTTTGACAATAATATTATATATCAAAACTAATTTTTAGAACTATCTTTTATATATTAGAATACCATAGGATAATTGTAATTAGTTTATGACAAGTTTAACCTAATCTTTTGAATAAAAATTGTAGTGTTTGAAAAAAAGGATATTCTAACCATATTTGGTTAAAATACCCTATAAATACAAATAATCCGTTTTTTAGAAAACATATAGATTTCAATTAATGTGGTAGTGCTACAAAATACTTCCTATTCGATTTTTATTAGGATTGTAAGAATTATAACTATATGGTTTTTCATTTTCATTAAAACAGGCCCACCATGGTACGCTTGAATCAGAGGCGTGCTGGGATCTATTGTTTACAATATAGCACACTTCAAAATCGAAATCAGTGATTTAGAATATATTTATTATAGTTTAATTAATGGCAGTGATTAACTATTTTAATACAATTGCAACCACTTGTTAATTTTTGCACCCCCTAAAAACAAAATGCGACCACTTACTATATTTTTGCCAAATTATCGATGTTTTTGCCATTATAAAATGTAATTTTTATCTATAAAGTTATTGTTTAAAAGTGTTAAATGGAAAAAACGAAAATTAAAAGTTATCAATAATCCAATTAAGTCATAAAAAGAAATAATTTTGAAAATAAAACTAACAACTTAAAATAACCGATGCTTTTCAATTTGTAGTTGATTATACAAAAAACTGATAGCATTATATCAGAACTATTCTACTATTATATATTAGACAATCTATTTAATACAAAGTGAAACCCCTATATAAAAAAGTGAAACCCCATAATTTCAATTTATAAATAAGAATACTAAAATTTTTCTCTTACTAATTGTGATGGAACACCATTAACTATGGTAACACTATTAGTTTTCGTTGATAATTTATATGACTTTTGAAGGCTTGAATCATTAATTGCAAAGTCAATTTCATAACCACAATAAATTTTTTTAATTAATTCATTATAAGAAGTGTGTGATTCACTAGGAACAACTCCACTTACAAATTTATCATTATATTCTGGTTTAAAATAGTTTATTAATTTTGCCTCAATTAAACTTGTATAAAGACTATGATCATCTAAAAATTCTCCAATTTTCAGTTGTTCTGGGTCTGTTATTGTATTGATAACTAACGGAGTAATATCAAGGAGAATAATAAAAATATCTTTTTTTTCAATTGCATCTTCATTATCAGCAAGAATTCTTTGTAGTGTACTATGTGTTTTCAATCTTTGTTCTGAAGTTCTTTCTCCTTTTTTACCAAAACTCTTTCCAATATACTCAATGTTAAACTCTTGATTCTTCATTGCACGTAAATATAAATTCTTTGCCTTAATTGTCTCATTACCATTTTCACCCAATTTGTTTGTTAATTCTAGTTTTAAAGACAATCTATTATCATTAACTTTAAATGCTACTTCATCAAATTCTGAAGTATCAAAATGGTATGTTAATTCTTCATCACCAGACTTTAATTTTACAATAAAATCATCAACATTATTCTCATTTTCTTTTCCACCTACAACTAACAATTGTGGTTTACTAACAATCATATAGATATGATAATCCTCATCTTCAATTTGGCATTCAGATATTTGTTTTGGGGTGGCAAATCTCATTTTAATACATTTATAAATCATATAATCCATAATCTTTTTTACCTTCTTAAAATAACCTTTCTTGAAATATAAATTGTTGTTGAACGGAAGTTGCCCAGGTTCTTCCGTTCTTTTCTATTTTTATTGGAACTGCTAACCTTCTTGGATTTATAAAATCATAATCATAGTAAGTAGCATTCATATCTTCAACTTGAAAAATCATACCTTCCCACTTGCCTGTCGCATGCCATGAGCAATATTCTTCAGTTGAAATCTTATGAGTTCCAACTAAATCCACAAGTACAATAATAGCAGATTTCTTTGTATCCACTAAAGCAATAGTTCCACGTTTATTAGTATCATACGAACGAGCATCATATATTTTCTTACCATCTAATAACTCATCTAGATATTAATCTTTTACTATGTTATATAAATAATCCCTTTGTCTAAACAGATAAGAGCAAATGATTATTTTTGTATAACCTTTTATGAATTCGCTAGAGCTAATCAATTCCTATTGCCTCCAATATCTTAGTTACTATCAGTTTTTATCAATTTGCTTAACTTCATAGTTATTTTAATTCATTATTGTATACTTGTCAAAATATTAACATTATTTGATAGAGGAGTATAGTAATAAAAAGTAAAATTTTATTGTTCTAAATAACTATTTCTGTTCATTCACGCATTTATACCTTAAATTAAATCTCATTATACTTATTATCAGATTCGAACTACGGATTTAAGCACAAAAAAAGGTTTAAAACAGCAATTACTACTGTATCAAACCATTACTTCTTATATGGTAGCCTGAACGGGGTTCGAACCCGCGAATGTCGCCTTGAGAGGGCGATGTGTTAAACCGCTTCACCATCAGGCCATATTAGGGGAACTAATCCCCTAGTTTAATTTTTCAATTATTTTATTGATACGTCTTTCTACTCTTTCTTTACCAAGTATTCTTAATACGTAATAAGGATTTGGAGTATTCTTTCTTGTTGATACAGTAATACGAATGATTTCAGATACATCAGCAATACTTCCTTTATATGCTTCCTTGTTCTTTTTATAAACTTTCATATTATCACAGAAACCACATTTAGTTGCAATTTGTTTTAAATTGTTAAACCATTCTTCTTCAGTTAGTTCAAGCCCCATGTTTTCTTTATATGAAGTAAGAACATTGATAATATCTTCTTTACTTATGTTTTCATTAAATGGAAGTTCTGTTGTATTTAGTAATTCTTCATATAGATCATCATAGAAGAAAGCAATTAAAGGATATATTTGTTTAAATGTTTCATAGTCTTTACGCGGATTTTCTTTTTCTCTTTCAATATTAATTATTGATTTGAAATATTCTAGATCACGATCAATTAATTCACATAAAGCATGATCATAAGTTTTACCATATTCGTATGCACGTTTAGTAAATTCTTCTTTGTTTAGACGGCCAAGTCTTTCTTTACAGATGTTTTTAACTTTAGCAAGGTCAAATAAAGCTCCATCAAGGGTCATCTTATCAAATGAAAGTTTAAAATCATAAATATTTGCGTTCATGTTTTGTAAGCGCCATTCTTCAAAGTTAGAATTTGCTATCGTTAAAAGATATTCTAAGAAACCTTCTACAGGATAGCCTTCTTCTAAAAAGTAAGAAACAGCTGCTTCCGCATCTTTTCTTTTAGAAAGTTTACGTCTATTTCCGTTATCTAACTTCATTATTACTGGTAAATGAGCATACTCAGGTTTTTCGAATCCAAGAGCATCAAATAATTCAATGTGAATAGGAAGACTTGCAAGCCATTCTTCACCACGTGTAATATGAGTAGTACGCATGAAGTGGTCATCACATAGATGAGCAAAGTGATAAGTTGGAAGACCATCACTCTTTAATATTACGATGTGTTGATCATTTTGAGCTAATTCTAAATCTCCACGAATTAAGTCATGAACTTTAACACGGTTTGTATAGCAACCATGAGAACGGAATCTCATAACAAATTTTTCACCATTATTGATTTTCTCAATGGCTTCTTCTGGTGTTAGTTTTGAGCATTTAGCAAATTCACCATAGTATCCAGGGTTTAACTTATGTTCTTCTTGGTATGCTCTTAAGGAAGCTAACTCTTCTTGAGAACAAAAGCAAGGGTAAGCTAAATTCTTTTTAACCATTTCTTTAATTACTGTACGGTAGATTTGTTCACGATCGCTTTGGCGATATGGTCCATATAAACCTAGTTCAGGATTACCTTCTCCCATAAATCCTTCATCAGGAATAATACCAAATATAGCAAGTTGCTTTAATAAGTCAACATCACTACCTTTTACTTCACGTTTAGTATCAGTATCTTCAAGTCTAAACATGAATACACCATTAGTTTGTTTTGCGAAACGCCAACTAACTAGAGATGTAAATAAACTACCTGTGTGTAAAAATCCTGTAGGACTAGGTGCAAATCTGGATACGATTGCTCCTTCTGGTAGGTTACGTTTAGGATATCTTTTTTCTAAGTCTTCGATGGTTTCTTTGACATCAGGGAAAATTAATTCTGCTAGTTTTTCATAACTATTCATAAGTGTACCTCTTTATTTAATCTTTAATTATTATAGCACTTTTTTCCATTTTATTCATCTAATTTGATTAATAAGATTAACTCAATAAAAAAGATAATAGAATGCTATTATCAAAGTTTTATGAAAATGGCGGAAGAAAAGGGATTCGAACCCTCGCACCGTGTTACCGATCTACTAGCTTTCCAAGCCAGCCCCTTCAACCTCTTGGGTATTCTTCCATTCCTTATTATTATAACACATTATGTTGTTTCTAGCAATTTATTTAACTTTTAAGGTAATATGAAAAAGGAAGATTTTTAAGTCTTCCTTTTAGTTATATTTCATAATAGCGTCTTCGATGGTTTTTTCGGTAGCACTTTTACCATATTTATCGATTTCTGCAGTGTTTCTATCACCATGAGTTAAGCAACCAGCACCACCAATACAGCCACCAATACAAGCCATGCCTTCAATGAAGTTAGCATCTAAAACATTCTTTGATTTTTTTAGAAGAGCTAACTTACATGCCTCAATACCATTACATGCAATTGGTTTTACTTCAAACTCAAGGTTTTGTTCTTTCATAGCTTCATTTACGGCTTCCGTTAAACCACCACTTCGTGCGAAGATTCTACCGAAGTATGAAGCATTGTCTAAACTATCTTCTTCTAGTTCTTTGATATCTAAATCTTTACTTGCGAATAGAGCTTGAAGTTCTTCAAAGGTTAAGACAACGTCAATGTATTTCTTTACTTCTGGTTTCATTACCTCAGCTTTTTTAGCTGTACAAGGACCAATAAAGATTACTTTGGCAGTTTTATCATGTTCTTTGATAAACTTTGCAATTGTTGCCATTGGTGATAAGTTATGTGAGATATGTTCTTTTAAAGTTGGAAAATTCTTTTCAATGAACGATACAAAAGCAGGGCAACATGAACTTGTTAAAAATCCTTTTTCCGCTAATTCTTTTGCTTCCGCTTTTGCGACCATATCGGCACCAAGAGCAGCTTCAATTACTTGATTAAATCCTAGTTTTTTGATTCCCGAAATTACTTGACCGAGTTTTGCATAGACAAATTGACTAGCAATACTTGGGGCTACTACCGCATACACTTGAAATTTATTTCCATTGTCACTATTCTTTATAATATCAATAGCATTAACAATAAATGATTTATCCATGATTGCACCAAATGGGCATTGGTAAACACAAGCACCACATGATATACATTTATCATTATTAATTGATGCTTGATTATCTTCACCCATTGAAATGGCTTTTACCTTACATGCGGTTTCACAAGGTCTCTTGTAGTTTTGGATAGCACTATAAGGGCATACCTTAGCACATGATCCACATTCTACACATTTGGATTTATCAATATGGGCAACGTGATCACTATCAAAGGAAATAGCATGAAATTTACAAGCCGCTTCGCATCGATGAGCAAGACAACCACGACATGCATTTGTAACGTTATATCCACCTACTGGACATTCATCACAAGCAATATCAATTACCTCAATAACATTGGGATTTTTAGGATTACCACCCATTGCAAGTTTTATACGTTCTAGTACTATTGCACGTTCTTTATATACACAACAACGCATTGTTGATTTTTTACCAGGAACAATAATTTTAGGAATATCTAAGGTTTTTTCAGTTAGTTTTCCTTCCCATTCGGCACGTGCTACTTCTCTTATTACTTTATATTTTAAATATTGAACTTCAGTGTCAAACTTTCTCATTATTTGTACTTCCTATATTCAAATTAAGTTGTTTTTATTCGTAATCTACAACATTAACCCATGAAAGTAGGAATTCTCGTTCTTCTTCATTTCCTTTAACTGATTGTGATGCAGCAACGATTGGCATCCATTTTTGAACATATGTTTTTGGAGTATTGCTTTTTTTACAGAATAAATCTAAGTATTTTTCAGCAAGGATATTTTCTCCATGTAATTTAAAGATTAGATATGTTCTTGCGACGTCGGCTGAAGCATTACCTTGCGTAGCATGAGCCCAGTCAAGAATATAAGGAGTGCCATCTGGTGCAATAATTACGTTGGATAGGTTGAAATCTCCATGACAAAGTTTATTATGTTTTGGCATACCTTCAAGGCGAGTATGTAAGTCATATCTTACTGTTGCGTCAAGATCAGCTTTTTTGATTTTTTGATTCATTTTATCTTTTAACTTACTTAACATTGGGCAAGTCTTTGATTGAATTTCAAGTTGAAGATCAACAAATAGTTCTAGATATTTGTCAGCTTTTTCAGGAGTTTCAATCATTAATTGTTCTAAGGTTTGTCCTTCAATGTAGTTTGTTACGATTGCCCAGTTGCCATCAACCATAGTTACAGCTTCAATTTTCGGAACATTTAATCCTGTTGTTTCTACTCTTGCTTGGTTTAATGCTTCATTTAAAACATCAGTTTTTAAATAAGTTGGATCAAATACTTTAACAACATTATCACCATCACGATATATAGTTTTGTTTTTTCTTTTCGCTATGACATGTTCTAATTTCATAGTTTATTCCTCCTACGAATACTATTTATTTTGATTTGGAAGTTCTTGTTCTTTGAATTTTCTTCCATAATATGCATTTAAGTACATTTGTTTAATTTCACTCATTAATGGATAACGAGGGTTAGCTCCTGTACATTGATCATCAAATGCTTGTTCAACCATTTCATCAAGCGTTGATAAGAAGGCATTCTCATCTGGTACATAATCTTTAATAGTAGGTTTAATACCAATTTCTTCTTTTAACTTATCAAGAGCGTTAATTAAATTTTCTACAGATTCTTCATCTGATGAACCACCAAACCCAAGTTCACGTGATACCTCAGCATAACGTGCCATTGTATGTGGGTGATCATATTGTGGGAATGTACCCATCTTATGTGGAGTTTCACTTGAATTGAAGCGGATTACTTCATCAAGCATTAGAGCGTTTGCGACACCATGAGGTAAGTGATGGAAAGCACCAAGTTTGTGAGCCATTGAGTGACATACACCAAGGAATGCATTCGCGAATGCCATACCAGCCATTGTAGCAGCATTAGCCATTTTTTCACGAGCAACAACATCATTTTGGCCATCGTTGTAAGCACGTGGTAAGTATTCAAATATCATCTTTAATGATTGTTTTGCAAGAGAGTCAGTATAATCAGTTGCCATCATTGAAGCGATTGCTTCTAAACAGTGAGATACTGCATCAATACCTGATGCACTAGTTAAACCACGAGGAGCACTCATATGGAAATCAGTATCGATAATTGCCATTTTTGGTAGTAATTCATAATCAGCAAGTGGATACTTGATTCCTGTTTTTTCATCAGTGATAACCGCGAATGGTGTAACTTCAGAACCAGTACCAGCAGATGTTGGGATAGCAACGAAGTATGCCTTATCACCCATATGAGGGAAGGTATAGATACGTTTACGGATATCCATAAATCTCATTGCCATATCCATAAAGTCTACTTCTGGATGTTCATATAATACCCACATAATCTTTGCAGCATCCATTGCAGAACCACCACCAAGGGCGATGATGCAGTCAGGTTTAAATAAGCTCATTTCTTTAGCACCAGCTTTGGCACTTGCTAAAGTTGGGTCTGGAGCAACATCAAAGAATGTTGTATGTTCAATATGCATTGAATCAAGTTTATCAGTAATTGGTTTAGTATAACCATTATTAAATAAGAAACTATCAGTAACGATGAATACTTTTTTCTTATTCATTACAGTTTTTAATTCATCTAATGCCACAGGTAGGCAACCTTTTTTAATATAAACCTTTTCAGGACATCTGAACCAAAGCATATTTTCCCTTCTTTCTGCAACTGTTTTAATATTTAATAGATGTTTTACACCTACGTTTTCAGAAACGCTATTTCCCCCCCATGAGCCACAGCCAAGAGTAAGAGATGGTGTTAACATAAAGTTGTAAATGTCACCAATACCACCTTGTGATGATGGTGTATTGACTAAGATACGACAAGTTTTCATTCTTTCAGCAAATTCATTAAGTAAAGCTTTTTGTTTAGTTACATCTAGATAGATTGAAGAAGTATGTCCAAATCCACCATCTGCAACTAGATGTTCAGCTTTCGCGAAAGCATCTTTCATATCTTTTGCATAGTACATTGCAAGAACTGGAGAAAGTTTTTCATGAGCAAATTCTTCAGAAATTTCAACACTTTCAACTTCACCAATTAAGATTTTAGTTCCTTCTGGTACACTTATACCAGCAAGTTCAGCTATCTTACATGCAGGTTGACCAACGATTTTAGCATTTAATGAACCATTAATAATCATTGTTTTTCTTACTTTATCAATTTCATCTTCTTTTAAGAAATAGCAACCACGTTTAGCAAATTCTTGTTTTACTTGATTATATATTTTTTTATGAACAATAACTGATTGTTCTGATGCACATATCATACCATTATCAAATGTTTTAGAATGGATAATAGAGTTAACTGCAAGAACAATGTTTGCAGATTCATCAATTACGGCAGGAGTGTTACCAGCACCAACACCTAGGGCAGGTTTTCCACTTGAGTATGCGGCATGAACCATTCCTGGTCCGCCTGTTGCAAGGATGATATCAGCAGATTTCATTAATAAATTAGTCATTTCAAGACTTGGAACATCAATCCAAGAAATGATTCCTTCAGGAGCCCCGGCTTTAACTGCAGCTTCTAACACAACTTTAGCAGCAGCAATTGTTGATCCTTTTGCACGAGGGTGAGGACTGATGATAATACCATTTCTTGTCTTTAAACAAATTAAAGTTTTAAAGATAGCTGTTGATGTAGGATTAGTAGTTGGGATTACTGCAGCTACAAGTCCAATTGGTTCAGCAATCTTTTTAATACCAAATGCTTTATCTTCCTCTAAAACACCACATGTTTTGGTTGTACGATATTTATTGTAAATGTATTCGGAAGCATAATGATTTTTAATTACTTTATCTTCAACAACGCCCATTCCAGTTTCTTCTACTGCAAGTTTTGCAAGAGGAATACGCATATTATTTGCTGCAAGGGAAGCAGCTAAAAAGATTTTGTCTACTTGTTCTTGAGTGTATGTCGCAAATACTTCTTGCGCTTTCTTTACTCTTTCAATAGCTTGAAGTAGTGTTTCTACACTATCAACAACGGGATAATTTTTTTCTTTCATTTTTTACACCTCTATAAATTAATTTTTGATGAAAGTACAGCAAGTGATGCTGCCATATTCTCGTTTTTAACTACTACATCTTCAGGAACATTTAGCTTTAATTGAGAAAAATTCCAAATTCCTTTAATGCCACTATCAATAAGTAATTGACATATTTCTTGAGCAGCTTTTTCAGGAACTGTTATAATTCCAATTAGAATATTATTTTTTAGACAATATTCTTTGATTGTTCTAAGTGGTAAGATTTTTTGATTATCTACTTTGTTATCATCTTGGTCAAATGCCGCAACAATACGATAACCATATTCTTCAAATCCATCAAAGGACATTAAGGCACGTCCTAATTTTCCCGCCCCAACGATAACTACTTTTGTATGGTTGGTTGTACCAAGTACAGCTTGTAGATGTTTTTTTAGTTCTTCTTTAACATAGCCAACTTTAGGTTTGCCGGTACCACTTACTGAGGCTAAATCTTTTCTTACTTGGACTTCCCCATAATTTAGGTCAGTCGCAATCTTAGTTGATGAAATATACTCAGAATCTCCACTAGATGCTGAATTCAAATAATGTAAGTAAACAGGTAGTCTTTCCATTACTGATTTGGACAGTGCTTTTTTAATCATAGTTAATTCTCCTTAATTTCTCTTAATATTATACTATTTTTTTAATAGTTTGTAAATTACTATTAATGTATGTAACTATATCGATAATGATATATCGATAAAATATTATTTATTTGTTTATTGTTTTTATTGAATATTATCTTCTTTAGTACCAATAATATATTTATCTTTGGCTTTAAATAATTCTTCAATAAATAGTTTATCTAATTTGTTTAAGACATAGTTTTCACGATAAATTAAAACATCAGTATATGTTTTAACATTACTTGAACATTTAATCATCGCTAGGTTATACTTTTCTAGGATATCTTTAGGTATTGGTGATACCCACATAAAAGTATCCGGGTTTGATGATAAAATATCAAATTGACTAGCTCTTTCATAAACGTAGATACGACGTTTGATATCTTCAGATAATTCATCTTTTTTTACAAGGGATAAAGGAAGAGATGGGACGTATGGATCCGCGTGAGCTATTTCGATATAATCGGTTAAGTCACTATATTTAATATCTTCTATTTCTAAAAGTTTACTATTTTTACTTACTAATAAACTATATTGAAATTCAGTAATAACTTCATATTTTACTTTTTTTTCTTCAAATTTTAATTCAAAGTATTTATTATATTTACTTGCATACCTTAAGATTCCAAGGTTGAAATCATTATTTAGTAAATTAGTGATTGTTTTTGAAGAGTTAGTTTCTTTATAAAATAGTTCACAATTCATTTCTTTGGTAATATGTTTAGTAAACTCGGTAAATGCGAAAGAAATGTAGGTTGCTCGAGGTACTGATGCTGAAAAAATATTTTTATTAGAGTTTTTATTTTTAAAAATATCTTCAACTTCTTCTATTTGTTTTAATATTCGATTACCATATTGAATTAGTAATTCACCTTCTTGAGTTAAGGTCATACCTTTATTATTACGTTCAAATATTGTAATTTCAAGCTGACTTTCTAATTCTTTGATAGCACGACTAATATTAGGTTGTGCGACATACAAAATTTCAGAAGCTTTATTGATTGAACCATATTTAGCAACTTCCATTGCATATTTTAAATATAGTATATTCATTAATCTCACCTCGTTATAATATATTATACCATTATTTTTAGTTTTTTAAAAGAATTTAGATTATCATTTTCAATGAAAACATTTTTATTACTATTTATCTTTTTTAATTTATCTTCCTATGTTATAATTTATATGTCAATGGAGGTGCAAAATGAATTCTGACATCAAAGAAATTATAATTACACATGAACAAATCTGCCAAAGAAGTAAAGAATTAGCAGATTTAATAAACAAAGATTATGCTGGAAAAACCCCAATTTTACTAGGTATGTTAAAAGGTAGTGTTCCTTTTTTAGCTGAACTTATTAAAAGTATTACCATTCCTATGGAATATGACTTTATGGATGTAAATAGTTACTTTGGTGGAACTGAAAGTACTGGACACATCGAAATAATAACTGATGTTACTGCTGACTTAAAGGGTAGAGATGTTATAATTGTTGAAGACATCGTTGACACCGGTTTTACTTTACAAGAAGTTATGCCCCTAATTAGACAAAAGGGTGTAAATTCACTTGAAATTGTATGTTTAATGGATAAACCATCTGGAAGAAAGGTGGAAAATCTAGTTCCTAAATATATTGGATTTACTGTTCCTAAATTATTCCTTGTAGGTTTTGGTTTGGACTATGAACAAAAGTACCGCAACCTACCTTTTGTTGGAGTTCTTAAGGAAGAGGTATATTCAAAATGAAAATTACATTAATTGGAATTGCTGGAGGTAGTGCTTCTGGTAAGACCACAGTTGCTCAAAAATTATATGAAGCAACCAAAGAATTTGGAACTGTTTCTTTAATTAGAATGGATGACTATTATAAAGTATTTAGTGAAATTCCTCTAAATGAAGAAGGACATAAAAACTTTGACCATCCAGATTCATATGATTCTTGTCTTTTAGTCAAAGATTTAACAAAACTTAAGAATGGAGAAAGTATTAACAAACCTATTTATGATTTTGTAGTATCAGAAAGATCCAATGAAACCGAAATAATTGAACCAGGTAATGTAATTATCTTAGAAGGTATCATGGCTTTCGCAATCCCAGCAATTCGTAAATGCTTAGATATTAAGATTTTTGTTGATACTCCTGATGATATTCGTTTTATACGTAGATTAAAAAGAGATATGATTGATCGTAAAAGATCAGTAGAATCTGTTATAAATCAATATCTTAGTTCAGTTCGTCCGATGCATTTAGCATTTGTTGAACCTTCAAAAAGATTTGCGGACTTAATTATTCCTGAAGGGGGAAAAAATAATGTCGCGATGGATCTTTTAATAACCAAAACAATCGACCTATTAATCCATAACCAAAATAAAGAGTAATTCGCGTGAATTACTCTTTTTCTTTATTATTCATAAACCATAAAACAGTGTCGTTAATTGTTTTATCAAATGGAGTTATCGTTACACCTAGTTCTTCTCTTACTTTTTCATTATCATAGTTATGATTTTCTAAAAGTGTTTTAAGGGAGAATGGCGATAAATAGGGAACAAATGGTATTGATAGATAAACAAGAAATTTAGGAATCACCATTATTTTTTTGTTTTTGTTTAAGGCTTTATTAATATACTCATATAATTCTTTAACTGTTACGTTGTGACCAGAAATTATATAAGTATCACTTTTGTTTAGTTCAGCTATTTCGATGATTGCGGTGGCAACATCACGAACATCAATAAAATTATATCCACCTTTTATTCCAAACTCTGGTTTATTTAAGATGCAATCTTTTACAACCTTACCAATCAAAGATGGTTTGAAATCATATGGTCCAATCACAGCTGATGGATAAACAATAGAAATGAGGGTTGAAGATGGTTCCTTCATTTGTTTTAAGACATACTCTGTTCCTAAAGCTTTAGTATGAGGGTAATTGTCTTTAAATTTATCAGGAAACATTGTTTCTGGTTCTTTAATAATGGTATCTTCACTAGTTTTATAGATAGCATCTACACTACTACAATAAATTAAACTATGTGCTTTGTTTTTGATGGAAACATCAGTTACTAATTTTGTAAGTAAGTAGTTAACTTCATAGGTTTCTTTTTCGAGTTTGTTTTTGACGTCTATTACCCCCGCAAGATGAACTACAATGTCACCTTCATGAATATTAGCGGATAGAAATTTTTCATCTAATAAATCACCATAAACAAGCTTTACCTTTAAGTCAGCTAATGCTTTGTTTGTTTTTCTTACTAAAGCTACCACTTCTTCATTTTTCTCACAAAGTATTCTAACTAAATTATTACCGATATGTCCAGTTGATCCAGTTATTACGTAGGCCATATTATTTCCTTTATTTGTCTAGAATATCAACAAATATCCATAGATATTTTCCTGTTGTATGACCCCAAATTTCTTTGAATACCGCATTATTAACAGTAGGCCAATATGGAGCATCGTTATATCCATTGGTTTTAAAGCCCACAGGTAGAGCACCAACTAATTGATTAGAGTAAGCAACATAAAGAGGATGATAGTTATAACCTTCGCCATACATTGTTGAGGTACTAAATGGGTTTTTGCCTAATATCCATTCTAACTGATCAATAACAATTTGTTTTAATTCATCATCATGTAAGTATGAACTAATTATGGATACCCCTTTAGCTTTACTTAAAAGTGTAGCATGGTAACCTCGGCGTTGAATAGCAACAGGGAATCTTCGTAAGTAAACATCATCATTTAGTTTAATTCCATGTCTTGCTTGTTCTTTAATATTTAATAATCCTTCTTCTTTAGTACCATAGCTTGGAGGGATAGTAAATCTTTCCATATTAAATTTATCAAGTTCATATACTTGAGCAGGCATTAAGGCATATGGATAGCATGCATTTTGGGTTTTCTTGATGTATTCCGCATATAATCTTACAGCGTTATCCCATATAGTTTTATCTTTACTATCTTTAAAGGTTCTAAGAAGGAAAACAAGACCTACCACAGGAGATTGTTCATGTCCACGATGTTCATAGGTTAACATCTTAGTATGTAACGGATCTTCATAGAAGTAACCCCTTAGTGGAATTTCCCAATTTGAGTAATCTTGTTTTTGACAAGAAACAATAATTTTACCAAATCTTTCACCATCTAGTTGGTATTTTTCATCTCTAGTAATTTGATAAAGTAAAGAACATGCGACTGCGGCAGCACCTGATACTTGGGAATCAATGTTAGTACCCCATCTCTTAGTGTAAATACCACTATTATAGGCGTTAACCCCAGTTTCATAATCTTTTATTCCGGTTCTAAAGCACCAGTCACTATAGATTTTATCAATATCTTTAAAGGTGATGGCAGCTTGAAGTAAGGCAGCACTTGCGAGAAAACTTTCAAAAGGACCTACTTCTGAAACATTTCCTAAAACTCCCGTATTATCTTTTTTTAGTTCATTCTTTCGCCATATACGATATCCTACAGCAAGAGCTCTTTCTCCATTACTAAAGGCAGTTCTAAGTAACCAGTCGATTCCAACTCTTGCTTCTTCTAGTAATCTTTTTCCAAGAGCTTTATCCGTATTTTTGACCTTTTCATAAAGTTCTAGGATTGCTTGAGCCATTTCAGCAGTACATATTTCAAATTGAGAAACATCACCAGCATCATGCCAACCGCCAAAGTTGGGAACACTATCACCATTTTCATTTACAGTACGACAGTTTAAATGACAGGCACTATGAACATTTTCAACATTTTCTCCACATCTTAAAGTTCTTAAGAATTGAAGACTTTTCCAGATTGAGCTTTTATATGGATTTTCACTTATTTCAAATAGATTTGTTTTTCGATTATCTACTTTTATGGAGTATTCTCCAACTTCTTCAAATGATGAAAAATCAAGAAGATTAAAATTACCTAAGGTTGTTTCTACTTTTTGAACTTTATTTTGATATACTTCTTCATTTTTAGAATTCATTAAAAAAAATACTTCATCATTTGTATTTTGGGTGATAGCAACTTTGTTTGATTTTAAGAAATACCCTACATGACTATAAGCAATTCGGTCTTCAGTCATCCACCCTTCTACATAATCAGCATCAACTTTTTCCATATAAAGTTCTTTGATGTAAATTTCAATATCAGGTAGAGCCTCAGGAGGAGTACCAAACAAAAATGGGGTAATGTTTAAGGTTTTAACGTTATCTCTTTTGATATCTTCAACTTCAAACATAATGTCATTCCATTTATTTGGAACAATACTTGGAGCATGAGTTACTCTATATTCATCATTACCAAACGAAAAATGATAATAAAAATTAACAAATCCCACCGCTTTAATATAGACTTTAGCTCTAACACGATTGTATTCACTTAAGTCATGATGATTTAAACTTATAGAAATCGTACAATTAGGACGAGGATTTAAATCTTCGACATCATCATTTTCCAGTAACTTAATGGCTTTAATTGTTGGATCATATGATAATTCACCAACGCCATTTAAAGTTACATTTTTTAAGTCTTTGCCATTCCATAGCTTTAGACGTTTGTATACTTTTTTCTTTTCAAAACGGTATTCAGCACGACTTTTTTCATCATCTTCTACCATTATATGAGCATTCTCACTTAGTTTTAACCATTTATCAAGTTTCATTTTATCCTCCATTATTTTGTTGCGATGACAAGAGGGACAATCATTTCATCTGCAGTTCCTCCTGCGTGGGATGCTTTAAAGACAGGATCTTGTTTTTCATACGCAATACAATAGTTATCAGTAGCAATCGCAATATAATCACCTAGGAAAGGAATAGCTTTTTTCGCATCAGGTCCAAGGTAGCCACTTTCAAGGAAAGTCTTTCGGTCATATAAAGCAAAGTACTTACCAAAATATTTATCAAATAGTTCTAGAAATTTTTCATGATTATTAACCTTAAAGGCAAGAGTTCTTGATTCAATTGAAGGTTTTCTTACTAAACATTCTAAGAAATCAGGATAATCTTTTAGATATAGATTTTTCGTATCAACAAGGCCATGATCAGCAAGCACGATTACTGCGGTACTTTCGCCACATTTTTTCATGAATTTATTTAATTCTTGATCTAGTTTTTTAATGACTTTCTTTACAATATGATGTTTAGTACCAAACTCATGGATTTCATAGTCAGGTTGATTCCAATAACAATACGTATAAGTTTCATTTTGTTTGTTGGAAATCTTAACCATTTCCTCGATCATCTTAGAAAATTTGTTGAAGCCATTTTCTTTAAAGTTGGGGTAAAGTTCACGACATTCAACATTCTTAAAAGAATAATAGAAAGGATTATATCCAAGGTATGTATTAGCAACATTAATGGTTAATCTTTCTCCTGTATAGAAGTTAACATTTTTAAATAAGACGATATCTTGTTTAAAATCATCAAAGTATTGATGCCAACCGAGCCATCCTGTTTCCCCAGGGGCCTTACCTGATAGGAGGGAAGTTGTTGCGGCTACAGTTGTAGGGGGAAATACTGATGTAATATAGTCAATACTATTTTTGATGATAAAACTATTTTGATCTAGATGTTGTTCTACAAGGTTCTTTCCAAGGCCATCTAAAGCAACTAAAAAAACATGTTTTTTATCTTTGATTTGATCATAGATTAAATTATTTACTTCATATCTTGATTCAATATGATATTTAGCCATAATTGCTGAAGTTACATTTAAAATACAATTGTTAAAGTTAGGTTTCATAAATCCTCCTTATTAGAAGAAAAAGACATTTAATCAATGACTAAATATCTTGTTCTCTAACCCATTTTATATAAAGTTTAATATTTCTATTTGGCATTTCTTCAAATTCAAGTGGTAACATGAATTCTTCATCACGGTACAATCCTTCAATTTTGCAGCCTTTTCTTGTTGGTAGTTCCATTTTTTCTAAGAACTTTTCACCCTTTTTGAACTTATATGTTCCAATTAAAATATTATCACTAAATAAGCGTACACGATATTTTAATGTTAATGCATAAATTAATAGTGCTATCCAAGGAATACATAAGATGGCAATGATAATAATAACACCAACATAAAAAGATTTTGGGGGATCAAATTCTTGGTTTGGCATGTTCTCTAAAAATAAAAATAATTTATTCATGTTTTTTCTCCTATCTATAGTTTGTTATATCATATAGTTTATTTTGAATTTTTACCTTAGTAGTTTTTCTTTTGACCATATCTAAGACAGGTATTACCTTTTGATATAATTTTTCAAGGGAATCTTCAATTTCTTTGGTATGGACTTTATGATATAAATATTCATATTGTTTAATTGCTTTTAGATAAATTTTTACGGCTTGATTCTTTCTATTAGCATTAACTAAAGATCCTGCATAATAATTTAAAAGTAAAGCATAATCTTCTAAATCTTGAATATTCTTTGTTGCTTTATAGTATTTCTTACTAAAGTTAACTCCATTTTTAACTTGTTTAATAATTTTCTTATCTGTTTTTATTTCATTACATCTAGCAACATCTAAGGTTAACTTCACAATGTCACGTTTTCTTAGAAGGGTTAAATCTTTATCCTCTAGCCTATTTGTTAAGGCATAAAGATAATATACTTTTGAGGTAATGATATATTCAGAATTACTTTCTTTTTCATACATCTTTTCATTGGTCTTCGCATGAAGAATGTATGAAGTACAAAGTAAGTTTTTATCTTCTTCACTTAATGTTTGTTTATATATTTCATTTGCGAGGTCAACAAGACCTTGTGTTATGTTGAAGGCGTATTTAATACGATTAGTTTTTAGATAATTTTCTACTTTATCCAAGTTTAAACGGAGTGTATCTCTTTTTGAATCTAAATCTTCATTTATATTATTCATCCCTTACACCTCATATTTATTATACCATATTAGCAGTGATTTTGAAAGAAAAAGGATAAAATTTATAAAAAAGCACCACTTAAATTTAGTGATGCTTCAATTATTACTTTTTATGTACGATGTGTTGCCACTTAGTATTAGCTAGTAGTTCATCTTTTGTAACATTTGATTTTACTTTATAGATGTGTTTAGAGCCACGAGCTACAAGTTCATTTGATAAAGTTTTACCAAGGGCATCAAAGATTGCTGATACTTGCGTGTAGTCAAAAGGCATACAAGAGAAAACATCCGCATAAAGTTTTTGGGTTTTATATTCATAATGTAAGGCAATATGACTTTGTGCAATAACGATAATACCAGATAGATAATGAGGATCTTGAGATGTACTTTTCATAATTGATGGTCTTGTAATCGGATCCATGTTAATATCATAAGCCGTTTTTTCTAAGAAATCAAACATTTGTTCCATCGTTGGAGCACCATTCATTTGAATTTCGGCCATTAGATGGGGACCAAAGTCAGCTGCTGGATCATATGGTAATACATTGAAAGTTCCCGTTTTTCTTTCTACTGTATTAAAGAATGACTTAGATTCATCAAAAGATAGTTCTTTCATAAAGAAACTATATAGTTTCTTTTCATCAAAGTCTTTTGTTGTAAAGCAGTCAATAAAATAACATTCACGAATAGGGAAAGTATGAATAGTTAGATGTCCACCTTCGAGTAAGATGTAGGCACTAATACCAATATCTTCTCTTACCTTTCCATAGTAATAAGGAATGATTGCGGGAGGGCATATAGGATCTAACCCTAAAGTAAATACTGCTTCTGTTAATACTTGGTTAATAAGTTTCATATCATCTAATTGGTGTTCATTTGCACCATAACAATCGATCATTGAATGTTTCATTTTCTTACCTCTTTGTTTTGTAAAATTTCAAATATTTCTAGTAATGTTTTTAATCCTAACCATGATGTAATATCGTTATTATCTAGTTTTGGAGATATTTCAACAAGGTCCATTCCCCATATTGGTAGATAAGTAAATAGATTACGAACAAACTTCATTAATTCATAACTATTTAATCCAAAGGCTTCCGGAGTTCCGGTTCCTGGTGCAAACGATGGGTCATTCGCATCAATGTCATATGATAGATAAATAGCATATTTATTGTTTTGATATTTATTAACTAATTCTTTTAAGACTTGTTCATAACCATGTTCATTTAAATAACTTGCATTATAAACTTTTAGTTCCGGATGTTTACTTAGATAGATTACTTCTTGTTCTTCATATCCACGAATACCAATTAGCGTAATGTTTTCTGGTAAATAACCATTATCGATAGCTCTCATATTAGGGCAAGCGTGAGAGTATGAACTATTGTTATAAAAATCACAGATGTCAGGGTGAGCATCAATATGGATTATTACAGGTATTTTGTTGTTTTTAGTTGCATAATCCTTAAAGGCTTTTTCAAGAGAAATCGAAATTGAGTGATCACCACCAATAAAAAGCGGAAATAAATTATAATTAAATACTTCTTCAGCTTTCTTTTCTAAAAGTTGATAGTAATTATCTTGGGATTCTAAATCACCTAAATCAAAGATTTTACACTTTTGAACGTCTTTTCCATCCATTGTAAAAGGAGGTAGAAAAGCTGATAATTCACGCATCTTTGTTGGAGCAAGACTTGCACCACCACCACATGAGCATCCTAAATCATAAGGGACACCAAGTAGGACTACTTTGGCTTCTTTTATATCATTTGTTAACAATCCACGAAAATATTCTTTCATATAAACCTCGATTTTTTAAAAATACCTAGTTATGATACCATTTTTAAAGTAAAATAGCAAGAGTTTTATTCTATTATTTTTTCTACAAATTTATTCTTTCTACGTGCTTATCTTTAATTATATTTATTACTTCTAAAATTAGCGAAATTGTCAGAGGAATTAATAATATTAAATAAAATGACGTATAGTTTTGAACTTTTTCAATTAATTTTCCTAATAGGTTGTTACCAATAAAAATTAAGATTGAAGAAAGTAAAGTCATCAACATAATTCCTTTAGTTGCCATGTTTACCCCAACTATTTTGGTAATTGACTTAAATGAGGTATAAAGAATAATCGCATAAGCAACACCTCTGGCCCCCGCAAGAACAATGACTAAATAAAGGTTTAAGTAAAGGCCATTACAAATAAAACGAATTATCAAAACGCTACAAGCACACGCTAATAAAGCAAAGTTAGAAATTTTAGGTTTTAATTTACTAAATATGAATAATAAGACAATTTCTACAATTACAAAGTATGAATAGATAATACCATATTGAAATGAACTTATTCCTCTTGATTCCAAATAGATGGAAAAGAAATTATCACCAATATTCATACTACTATACAGTAATACATAAGGAATAACAAACAACCAGTAATTTTTATTTCTTGTTACTTCTTTTATTTTGACCGTTTTTTCTTCATTTGATGCATCAATCGGTTTAATGATAAAATAAATTAATCCTGCTAGAATGAATAATACTGTTGAAAAAATAAAACAACCTTTAAAAGAAATTACTTTTATTAAGATTCCCCCAATGGTAGTACCAATGACATAAGCTATCGAACCAAACATTCTAATGCCTGAATACTCCATATTGTTTTTAGTTGAAAATACAGAAATTAAAGAATCCATTAAACCATAATGGCAAGTACCAAATAACGCAATTAAAACAGTCAAAACAATGATTACATAATAATTCGATGTAAGGCTAATACAAGTAATGAAGATGGCTTCTAGAATCCCCATAATTGTTAAAACATTCTTGGTAATCTTAAAATTCTTACAAATCATTGAATAAAGTGGATTAGTTAAAATACCAATTAGCGGAGCAATTGATATTAGAAAGCCAATTTCTCCTTCAATTAAACCTTGATTTTTTAAGAATAATGCGAAAAAAGGATAATATAAAGAATCACCCAAATAGCGTATAAATGCTAATAGTTTATATTTTAAATGTTCATTCATTTTCTTCACCTATAAAATCACTATATTATATCATTTTAAACTAAAAAGAAAAAGAAAAAAGAATGAAATTATTTAGGTAATAAAAAAAGTTTAGTATCTATTGAATACTAAACTTTTTGATTAATTGTATTGTGAGAAATACATATGAGCGTAGAAACCATTTTTTGAAAGAAGCTCTTGATGTTTTCCTTTTTCAATGATGTTACCATCTTTAACTACCAAAATTAAGTCAGCGTTTTTGATTGTTGAAAGACGATGAGCAATGATAAAACAAGTTTTGTTTTTCATTAGAATTTTCATAGCATCTTGAATTTCAACTTCGGTTTTTGTATCTACGTTTGATGTTGCTTCATCAAGAATTAACATTTTCGCATTCAGTAACATCGCTCTTGCGATGGTTAGGAGTTGTTTTTGTCCTTTGGAAATGTTAATTCCATCTTCTGAAAGAATTGTATCGTATTCTTCAGGAAGACTCATTATAAAGTTATGAATGTGAGCAGCTTTGGCCGCTTGAATTATTTCTTCTTTGGTTGCATCTTCTTTTCCATAAGCAATATTTTCATAAATAGTTCCTTGGAATAACCAGGTATCTTGAAGAACCATAGCATAAGATTTTCTTAAACTGCTTCTTGATATCTCATAAATTGAATGATTGTCCAAGCGAATAATTCCTTCATTAACATCATAAAATCTCATTAGTAAATTTACAATTGTGGTTTTTCCGGCTCCCGTTGGACCTACTATTGCGATAGTCTCTCCAGGGGTTACTTCAAGATTTAGATTCTTTATGATTGGAGTTTCATTATAGCCAAAGAAAACATCTTTAAATTCAATTTTTCCTTCTACTTCATATAAGATAAGAGGATTATCCACGGTATCAATTTCTTCATTTTCTTCAAGAATACTAAAGACTCTTTCAGCTGCCGCTAAAGCTGATTGAATATCGGTAAAGATGTTAGCGACTTCATTGATAGGACCTGAAAACTTTCTTGAATAAAGAACAAATGATGAAATTTCTTTGAGTCCAAGTTTTCCTAAAATAAATAGAATTGAACCAAACATACAGACAAGGGATAATGATAAGTTGTTAACAAAGTTTACCCCAGGTCCTGTAAAACTTGAGTAATACTCTGCCTTATAAGCAAGTTCTGCAGCGGTATCATTTAAGGTACAAAAATTATCTAAAGTGGTTTTTTCTTGACCATAGGCTTTAATTGTTTTATTTCCAGTTATCATTTCTTCTACATATCCATTTAAAATACCCAAAGATTCTGAACGTTTTTTAAATAATTTATGGGTTTTCTTTAACATTAATCTTGTAAATAATAAAGAAATAGGAATGGTTATAACAAATACTAAGACAAGAATTGGAGATATTATGATCATCATAATTAAAGAACCAATGACTGTTATGATGGATGTTATAATACTTATAACATCACTTGATAATGAAGTATTTAAAGTATCAATATCATAAGACATTTTACTAATAATATCACCTGTTAGATTCTTATCAAAATAAGAAACTGGTAGCATCAGTAAATGTTCATAGCAATCTTTTCTTAATTTAAATACAAGGTTTTTACTTATCTTAATCATTAAAATGGAAATAATGAAACTAAGAAGAGAAGATAAACCATAGAAAAATAGTAACAATATTACATATTTATATAGTTCTTTAAAATCAACTAAACCTTTTCCTTTTTCAATTACTCCAATCGCATATCCTGAGATTAAAGGACCAACAAGGCTAAATAGATTACTAAAGATGGTTAGAATTATTGTCACAATAAACCAACCTTTAAAGTGATATAGGTAGCTACCTATTTTTTTTAGGGTAAGTTTTCGATTTTTTGGTTTATTGAAAGTTCGATTTTGCATATTACGACGATTATTCATTCATTTCACCCCCCATTTGAATATCATAGATTTCTTTATAAAGGGGTACTGATTTTAACAAGGTTTCATGATTACCAATACCTACTTCTTCACCATCACTTAATACTAAGATTTGTTCACAATAACTTACGGAACTTACTCTTTGAGTTACGATTATCGATGTTGTATGATTTAAGTTTTCCCTGATTTCCTTTCTTAGGGCGGCATCAGTTTTATAGTCTAAAGCTGATGAAGCATCATCTAAGATTAAGATTTCAGGATTGGAGATTACTGCTCTTGCGATTAAGATTCTTTGACGTTGTCCACCTGATACATTAGTACCTTTTGCACTTAGTTCTTTGTCTAATCCTTCCGGAATTTTATCGATGAATTCTTTGGCTTGTGATATCCTAATGGCTGTATCAATTTCTTCATCTGTAAAGTTTCTTCCAAAACAGATATTTTCTTTAATCGATTTAGAAAAAATTGTATCATTTTGAAATACCACTCCAAACATTGACTTTAGTTCATCAAGCGGAATACTTTTAATATTTCTTCCATCAATTAAGATTTCGCCTTCTGTTACATCGTAAAATCTCATTAATAATTTAATTAAGGTTGTTTTCCCACTTCCGGTTGCTCCGATGATTCCTAGGCTTTCACCATGTTTTATTTTAAAGTTAATCTTATTTACATTGTTGATTTTTTTGTTATAAGAAAAAGAAACATTTCTAAATTCAATATGATATGGAGAACTCATTTTTTCTGATTCTTCAAGTAGTAAATCTTGTTTTAATCTAAAGACATAGTCAATTCGTTTTCCCGAGGCAATGGCTTTAGTTAAAATCAAAAATACTCTAGTAATTGATAACATTGCATTTAAAATGATTGTAAAATATGTTGTAAAGGCTAATACTTTACCAGGAAGAATGTATCCATAGTTTACACGATAAGCACCAACAACAATTACTCCTACTAAACCAAAGTTTAATAGTGCCGTTGTAATTGGATTTATCTTAGCCATTTCAATTCCTGATTTTAGTTCATACTTAATTAGTTTTTTATTTACTTTTTCAAATTTATTTTTCTCATATTCTTCTTTTGATAAAGCTTTAATTACTCTAATTCCGGTAGCACTTTCACGGATTGACTTTACTACATCATCGACACTTTCTTGTACATTGGAAAAAAGTGGAATTCCTACTTTAGAAGTGACATAAATGGTAATAATTATAAGTGGTAAAATAGAAATTAATACAAGAGTCATTACCGGATCCAAGATTACGGTCATAATGAGACCACCAATAAAGAGGATTGGGGCTCTAGTGCCAAGGCGTTGCATTAAGCCAGTAACATGATGAATATTATAGGTATCACTAGTCATCCTTGATACTAAAGAAGGAATGGTCACCTCATCTAGTTGAGATGCACTTAAACTTTGGATTTTTTCAAATAAATCTTTTCTTAAATCAATGGTTACAAACTCAGCAACTTTTGATGCTAACTGATTGGCAATTACGGTGGCAAGAAAACCTAGAATGGCACAACCAATCATTAGGAAACCATATAATACTACCATCTTTAATTCTTTGTTTGGTACTATCTCATCAATAATATAAGCTAAAATATAAGGTAGGACTAAATCCATGATTGTACCTACTAATTTAATCCCGCTTCCCCCAAGGATTCTTACACGATATTTTTTGATGTAGTTAATTGTTTTTTTCTCATTTTCCAAGGAGGTTTTTTGGAAGTTTGGAAAACATAAAATTACAGATAATACTAAAATAATTGCAATGATTATTCCCATAATTAACATATTTTTACCTCCTTTATCTAACTATTATAGTAATTTTTGACAATTTTGTAAATTAAAAAACTTATAAAAACTTTTTCACTAAATTTAAGAAAGAAAAAGAAAAAAATCTTGATATTGAATTTATCAAGACCTTTTTTATTAGATTATAAGTTTTTATACTTCTTCCTTATTATATAAGAGGCTTAAGAACTGATGAAGATCATTCTTAAACATCATAAACCATTCATCCTCTTGGAGAAGGGAATTTTGAACAATAAAGTTAAAGAAATCATTATCAAGTTGATACATCGATAAAGTTATATTTGTATTTCTCTCTTTAATAAGAAATAGCAATAGTAACTTTCCATATTTATAAGAACAAGAAAAATGATAATCTAATTCATCTATTGGATAACTTTCACCATCACAAATAATCATATTATTTTCATTTATGATATGGCGGATGGTTAAATTTTGTTTTGTTGTTTCATTTAGTTGCTCATGAAACTCAAGTTTTAGGTTTTCTTCTTCGTTTGTTATTACTCTTTTTATTACATTTTTTCGAATTATAAGAATTATAATTCCTGCTATTACAATTAAACCACTAGTAAGAAAGTTTATAATCATCATTGGTAGAATAAAAATATTACGTATCATAAGATTAATGATAATTAGTAATACTCCAAGAATGATTGATGTAATTACATAGGGCATAAATAAATGATAATAGTAATCATAAACTAGCGGTGGCATAATAGCTTTATTAAGTTTTTTATTTTTGTTCATTCTTTAAGATACTTCTTAAATACTTTTCAAGATAATCTGTTATCATCATAAAACCAAGGTCTGTAGGGTGGCAACCATCAACAGTTGCTTCTGTAGTATATTTTCCAAGTAATTTATGACCATCAAGAAAGTAAATGTGAGAATCTTCTTTTTGATGTTTTTTAACAACACTTCTTTGAAAGGCAAGTGATTTTTTTTGAGCATTGTAAGAAGAACTAAAGTGAGTTTCGACAGACATTCTTATTTTACTAAGTACTAGGATGGGAACCATTGGATATTTTTCTCTAATAATATTTATAAAATTATCAAGAGTATCTTGTAACATTGGTAAAGTAGCATTAGCTTCATAATCTAAGATAAACATTTTAACATCTTTGATTGAAGCAAGTATTTCAGCAACTTCTTTTTGACCTCTTCCATTACCTGAAAAGCCAAAATTTAATATCTCATAGTTCATTCTTCTCGAAAGAGCATTTGTATAACTAATTCCCGGACGTGAAGCACAACCACCTTGAGTAATTGAAGTTCCATAACATACGATTTTGCCGTTATTAAATAAAGTGGTATCACCATTAATGGTTGAATCTTCATCTACACCTATTTCAATATTTTCAACTGCTGCATATAGTGGTAAATTAATTAGAAATAAACGTTGTTTCTTTTCAATGTTTGAAAAATAAGTAAATTCATAGTCTTTGTTTAAAATGTTATATGAACTAGTACGATAAAAGGTTAAGTTTTTGAATGAATTTCCCATATATAGGTCACAACCACCTTGACCAGTGAAGGCCATATGAGCCATATTAAAGGTATGGCCAAGTTGAACTTTTATTTTTAATGTAGAGGTATTAGACCAAAAAGCAATCATTCCCCCACTAGGTTGTTCTACTAAATACCATAATCCTTCCGCAAGATTTTTAATCATTTCATCAGTTTCTTTAGGAAAACGGACAAATCTTTTATCTTCTTTAAACCAGTTTAAACCATAGACAGTAACATCATTTGATGTTTTAGGATTAACATATTTTAAGATATTTGTTGTTTCTTTGTTTTCAAAATTCTTATCTATTTTTTTTATATCTGGCATAATGATATTCCTGCTATTTTCTAGTATAGATTACTTGATGATGCGTAATATCTTTCATTTGATGACCAAATACACGTTGGATTTCTTCTTTTTTACTTTCTAGAGTATATGAAGAAGAAAATACTGTATCATACTCATTTTCTAAATTCCAGGATATTTCATCCCATGGAGTTGAGAAATAATCTTCATTGATTTCAACATCCCAGTTATCAATGTATGTATACATCAAGAAGAAACGATATAGTTTAGTCTTATTATCAATACGACCCCATTTTTCTTCAAATTCTTCAAATTGCCATGGAGCAACCTTTTTAGCAATTCTTTCTCTTGTTGGAGCATCGATTGGTTCAGCTCCCATAATTGGTGCTTTCATATCACGTATAACAATAGTATCAAATAATTTCATTTCTTTAAAGATTTGTTCATAGTATTCAGGTTTAATTTCATGCCAAACACTACTAAAAATGATTAATGATTTTTTAGAAGTTTCTTTTGTCATTTTACGAATGTCATCAAATTTTGAAGTAAAGACAATTTCTGGTGATATCTTTTGAGCAATTTCAATTATTTCATTATTGTTATCAAAACCAACAAGGGTAGTTTCTTCTTTATTAATTACTGGTTCAATACGACGTAATAATCTTCCATTAGCACATCCAAATTCAACAATTAATGAGTATTCATTGATATCAAGATGTTTAAGAAAGAATAATTTATCTTGCATACTATTTTCTAATTGTTTAATATAACTATTTAAATTCTTCATTTTTCCTTTCTCCTTTTAAATCCTAAATTTTTCTCTTTTATTATTATATCATAGTTGAAATATCCCTTCAAATTATCAGCACTGATTTAATAATAAATTAAAAATCTTTTTTATTTTAATTTTAAAAACTTTTTTACTAATTAAACAGAGGTTAACTTTTTTCTCTGTATTACAAAAATAATTGTAATGTAGAGACTTTTTTTAACCTTTTTATTTGATTTTTTGAAT
>SAMEA104315437__coassemble_238_pt1 | contig 41989 bp, 37 predicted proteins | sample SAMEA104315437__metabat2_high_PE_004 | metagenome-assembled genome bin SAMEA104315437 (sample SAMEA104315437) | gut metagenome | biome: Monkey gut; feature: monkey-associated habitat; material: faeces | place: China | collected 2013
CCAAATGTCAGTCGCGTTTTCCCTTGTCCACAACCGCTTAGAAGACTGACTGCAAGAGCAAGGGTAACGACCAGACCAACAAGCCGTCCTGCTTTTCTTTTCCCTTTGAAAAGCTCTTTTTTTCTCATAGATTCATCTCCTTCTGTCAAATTATATAAACATATTAGAAATTATATCATATTTATTCAAATTTTCAAAGAAAAATTTTTACAAAAATCAATCAAAAACGATTTTTCAAACGTAATATACATAATGAAGGGCAAAAAAACATGCTTGTTCCAATTTCAAATTGGGGTTATGTTATACAAAGTGAAAGGTCGTGATGCTCATGTCGTGTTTAAGTGTTAGAATAGTTAGAAATCTAAAAAACGGTAATTTGGATGCATTAAATAAGTTAAAACAAGAATATGAACAAGCAATGCGTTACATAGTCCTTCGTAAGCTAAAAAAAGAAAGGGACGTAGATGAATGTCTTGATGATCTATTTAATTCATTCCGCTCAAGAATAGACGAGCATGATTCTGCGAAAATGAACGTAGGTACATGGTTCTTACTCCTTGCTAAAGAATATGCTGATGAATATAGTCGGCATAGTATGAAGCCAGTAAGAAAAGTAACTCTTGAAAATGGAATCGAAATAGAACTTCCAGACATACCTGAATATGAATTCAGTTATGACCTAGATTTTGGTTATAGTAACCATGATCTATCTCTCATCTTAGATGAAGAAGAATATGTAATCCTTTTCTTTAAAACGAAGTACAAACTTTCTACCAAAATAATTGGTAAATTGCTTGAACTATCGGATTTCTCGGTAAACAAGTTTTACTGTCTTGCTTTAAGAAAAACATCTCGTTATCTAATTAAAAAGGAGAACTTTGGGTATGAAGAAGAGCCAACTAAAACAAACAATAAAGAAATCGGTCGACTTTAATACTTGCAATGTTTCGGTTGAAGAAATGTTACAAGCTACAGGACTTAAACGTGAAAAACAAAGCTTATTTAAGCAAAGGGGGGTCCCCACACTTCACCTCAGACTTACGTTTGCTTTGTCAATCGTGTTTTTCGTTCTTGCTTTAACTTTCGCATTCATGGGGATTAGTAATGGCAAAACCGACGATTATAATCATTGTGCGAATGATGGGAAGGATCATTCATTAGTATTAGATGACCACATAATTGAATACTTTAAGGATAACTCAGCAGATTCTACTTTTAACCAATATGCTTTCTTTTCAGTTGATAAAACTATAAGCGTCTACATCTATAAAGCTAAATCTATAGATGAAGCTGGAAAATATGTTTACTTCTATATATTAACAAACAACAAGGTCTCGGCCCAACCGATTACGATGTTTGTTAATAATAAAGAAATTAATAATTTAACTGATGAAATTAACGTTGGTATTTTATGTAAAGAGGCAGATAATGGTATTATTAATTTAAGTGTTAAGATAGGAGATAAAGAAAAGACTTACTCGTTTACAAAATAAAGGCTTAGAGAAACGAATTTGATTAAGGAGAGTATGATGAGAAAAAGTCTTATTATATTAGTTTTAACTTTACTTATGGTATTAGGAACTTCATGTAAAAGCTATAAAGAAACGAATAAAATAATTTATGAAGAACCCTCAATTATTACTAATGCTACCGTAAGTGCAGAAGATGAAAATCACGACCTTATACTAACTGATAAAGTTGTAATTCAATTGTATCTAAACTATGATTCATTAGATGCTTACAATCCTAGTGTTTCCAGCTTCGATGCCTATACCAGAGAAGCTGCTAACTACTATTATCCTAAGAATAAAGCAATCTTTGATCAGTTAGGATTATCTGGATATGAATCATATTACATTTCCAAGTACCTTCCTATAATCGAATTTGAATATAAAAAATCAAACTTTATGACTAGTAACCAAACAGTTACTAGTAAAATTAATACAAACAATTTAATTAAATGTGCATATGTGAAAGAAGTTGGTACCTCAACTTCACCAGTAGAAGGATGTTTAGTTTCCTCAGTTTCTAAGAGTGAAATGAACATGGCTACTGAATATGCAGATCGAACTGTCACTGGTGATGGAGTGAAAGTTGGAGTCTATGAAGCGGGATTAGTTAACAAAAACGATTCCGCTTTTTCTAATGCAAGTATAACAGTCAAAAGAGTATTTTTTAACATGTATGTAGCAGAGCACACAACTTTAATGGCCAAATTTATAGCTGGCAATGAAGGCATCGCACCTGATGTAGATTTATATAGTGCTTACCTTGATGATACTATGGCTGGTGAACTTGATTGGTTTGTTGACAAAGGTGTAAGATTAATAAACATGAGTTGTGGCGAAAAAGCAAATCTTGGAACTTACAGTTCTGTAAGTGCCACAATTGACTCATACGCTTTTCAATACAAAATCTTGTTTGTTGTGGCAGCTGGTAATCGTGGGCAAGAAACTGATAAATACGTTTCTAACCCTGGCCTTGCTTACAATGTTTTAACGGTTGGATCATCTACCGATGATAAAAACAAAGCCCCTCATTCATCTTATATAGAAGAAGAAGGCCCTGCGAAACCTACAATTGTTGCACCAGGCTATAGCATTGGTTTTCCTAGCGGAACCGATAGCTATAGTGGAACAAGTATTGCGACAGCCCTTACAACTGGAGCTATAGCATGCTTACTTGAAAAACATCCTGATTTATTTGAAGAACCACAAAAACTAATTAGTTTAGCTGTAGCTTCAGCGGAAAGATTTGAAGTAAATGAAATATATCATTTAGATAATGGATTTAGTGATCGTATTGGTGCTGGTGAATTTGACTATACTGAGTTTTCTAAATCTGTAAGATTCTGTACAGCCGTTAACAACAAAACGGGAAAATCTTGTGATACGATTATTACTAAATATATTAATCTATTTGGTGGACAAAAAGTAGATATTTCAGCAGCTTGGTTTGTTCCAAGTGATGGAAGTTTGCTTGTAACTCAAGCTACTGACTATGATATTTATGTATACAATATTCATACTAATAGTTTAGTAGGTCAAATACTATCAACGGAAAATGTGGAAAATCTCCATATTGTCAATGCTACTGATGAATCAATGTCGCTTCGTATTGAACTTAAGCAATTAGGTGATATTAGAAGTGCTACCGGAGACCGTGTAGCGTTAACCTATCATTATAGTTGGATTGATGATACAATTGAACATTAAATAATGCTTGATTTTTTATATTTAAATTAAATTATAGTAATTTTTAAAAAATTTAAAATATTTTTAAAAAAGGTATTGACATTTTGAAAAAATGTGCTATAATATATTAGCACTCAGATAGTAAGAGTGCTAAAGGAGGCATGTTTTATGGAAATGCAAGATTATGCAAATGATGCTAACATTCTTGAAAAGTTTGGTCGAGATGTTACTGATGCAGTAAGAAATGGAAAAGTAGATCCCGTTATTGGTCGTGAAGAAGAGATCTTACGTGTAATCCAGATCTTAGCAAGAAAAACAAAGAATAACCCTATTCTAATTGGTCAACCAGGTGTTGGTAAGACGGCAATTATTGAAGGATTAGCACAACGTATTGTTAAAAATGATGTGCCTACTACTTTGAAGAATTGTCGTATATACGAACTAGATATGGGAGCACTAGTTGCTGGTGCTAAATATAGAGGCGAATTTGAGGAAAGACTTAAAGCTGTCTTAAATAAAATTAAAGAAAGCAACGGAGAAATAATATTATTTATTGATGAAATCCATCTAATTGTTGGTGCTGGTAATGCTGAAGGAGCCCTTGATGCAGGTAATATGTTAAAACCTATGCTTGCTCGTGGTGAACTTCACTGCATTGGTGCTACTACATTAAATGAATATCGTAAATATATTGAAAAAGATAGTGCACTTGAAAGAAGATTTCAAAAGGTTTATATCTCAGAACCTACAGTCGAAGATACAATCAGTATCTTAAGAGGTTTGAAGGAAAGATTTGAAGTCCATCATGGTGTAAGAATTAGTGATAGTGCGATTGTCGCAAGCGCAATGCTTTCTAATCGTTACATCACTGACAGATTCTTACCCGATAAAGCCATTGATTTGATTGATGAAGCTTGTGCAGCCTTAAGAACGGAAATGGATTCAATGCCAATCGAACTAGATACTTTAAAACGTCATATCATGCAACTTGAAATTGAGAAAGCTGCGCTTTCCAAAGAAACTGATGCTTTAAGTGTTGAAAGACTACATAAGATTGAGTCTGAACTCGCAAGTAAGAAGAAGGAAGAAAAAGACCTTACGGAAAAATGGCAAAAGGAAAAGAAAGATATTGAAGAAATTAAGCATAAACAAAAATTACTTGAAGCTGCTCGTCATGAATATGAACAAGCAACCTACAATGGTGATTTGAACCGTGCTGCTGAACTTCAATATGGCATTATTCCTAATTTAGAGAAAGAACTTGCAGTATACCAAGAAAAAGAAAAAAATGAAAAGATGATTTCTGAAGTTGTCACTGACGAAGACATCGCTAAGATTGTTAGTAAGGCAACTAACATTCCAGTATCAAAGCTTGTCAAAGGTGATCGTGAAAAACTATTGAACTTAAAAGAAACCCTAGCTAAACGTGTAATCGGTCAAGATGATGCCTTAGAGCTTGTCTCTGATGCCATCATTCGTCAACGTGCCGGCATTAAGGATGAAAATAGACCTATCGGTTCATTCTTATTCTTAGGCCCAACCGGTGTTGGTAAGACTGAAGTATGTAAGAGTCTAGCTGAAGCTTTGTTTGATAGTGAATCTCACATGGTACGTTTTGATATGAGTGAATATATGGAACCTCATTCAGTCGCTCGTTTAATTGGAGCGCCTCCAGGATACGTTGGATACGATGAAGGTGGTCAATTAACTGAGGCTGTAAGACGTAGACCTTACTCCATCATCTTGTTTGATGAAATTGAGAAAGCTCATCGTGACGTTTTCAATGTCTTATTACAAATCCTTGATGATGGTCGTATTACCGATGGACAAGGAAGAACTGTCGACTTCAAAAATACCATTATCATTATGACTTCTAATATTGGTAGCGATAAATTTTACAATGAAGATCAAAAACCAAATATGCAAACTATCATAAGTGAGTTAAAACTATATTTTAAACCAGAATTTATTAACCGAATAGATGAAATAGTTCTATTCCACCCTCTAACAAGGGAAGTACAATTCAAGATTGTACAAAAATTATTAAATGATCTTAAAATGCGACTTGAAGCCAATAATATTAAGATTACTTTCACTGATGAACTATGCAAACACATTCTTGATGAAAGCTATGATATTAACTTTGGTGCTCGTCCATTGAAACGTTATATTCAAAAGAACGTAGAAACAATCGTCGCAAAAGATATAATTACATCAACAATCAAACCAAATGAATCATATACCGTGGATTATGTTAATGGTGAAATTGTTGTAAAACACGACTAAGCACTCACGATTTATTTTAAAGGCTATAGAGAAATCTATAGCTCTTTTTTCATATTTTTCTACTCTTCTTCATATTATTAATATAGAGAAAGGATGATTAATATGGAAATAAGAATGAACTTTAATGATTTTATTAAGATAAAATCAATACTAAAAATTATTGACTTAAGTGGGGAAGTAATCGATTATCAAATTGACAAAAATGAGATAAAAGGATTAATGGGAATTAATGGAAAATACGCTAAAGAATCACTTGATGAAACATATAATTTTAATGAAGAAATTCCTTTTAATTTTATTTTTAAAGATAATGTCAAGAGTGTTGATGATGTTGATTGTGTTAACCTCGAGTATGAAGTAGTTGATTCTAGGGGGATTGAACTATCTTTTGATATTAGACTAGATTATGAACTAGAAGGATTAGTGGAAGAAAGATCAGAAACGCAAGTTGAACCAGGTGTAAGTGAGGAGTCAAAAGAAGTGATAGCTGAAACTCCTGAGGAAGTAACCCCACCTGAGGTTGTAACCTCCCTTGGCGAAAGAGTAGAAGATGAAATAGAAGAGCCACAAGAAGTGGAAACGGCCAAAGAAGAAATAACTAAACTAATTGATAAAAAACTCGCAACTACCCTTTCTTCAAAAGAAGATAACTTACCCCAGGAAGAGTCGGTCTTTGGGGGAATCGAAGAAAGAAAATCAACCTTAAGAGTATGTTATTTTAAAACGGATGCGGAACTTGAAAAAGTATGTAAAGATAATAATGTATCAATTAATCAAGTATTTAAAGAAAATCAAGATTTAAACATTAATGAAACCAGAAGAGTAATCATTAATGAATAAACTAAGGGTAATTGGTAATGACCTTGTTAAATACTATGAAATTGATTTAACCGATTATCTTCCCCTTACTTCTAAAGCTTTTAGGATAATTGATAAAACGGGTAAACAATATTTTGTTAAAGAGACATTACCAAATACCCTTGAGAAATATCAGTTTCTTTATAACCAAGGGTTAACGAATATTCTTTACCCTTTAAAAAACTTTGAACAAAAGTTTGTAACAAGAAATCCTCTTGCTTCCTTTTATGTTAGCAACTTTTATGATGATACAACGATCATCAGTGAACCCAAAGCTCAGCACATGCTAAATGAACTTGACAATCTTCATGAGAAAACCTCATTTAAAAGACAACTTAATCCAATGACCTCAAGACCTAAATTTGAAGAATTGACCAACCGCTTAGATTATAAATTTAAAATGTTAGAAAATTACATCAGAAGTGTCGAAGCAAAGCCCCTAAACATGTATTCAATGCCGGTACTTGCTAACTACCAGTATGTCCTAGATGCGAAAAAAGAACTGGTGAGACTTCAAAAAAGAATCATTAGTAGCATCAAAGCTAAAGATTCAATTGATTATAGCTTTGTTCACAATAATCCACGATTAGAACACACCATTAATTATAATGGCTCATATTATTTAATAAGCTTAGATAATGGAAAAATAGGTATTGAAAGCCTTGATTTTGCAAAATTCTATATTGAAAATGAAAATCTCAATTTAGATTTTAAAAATATCTTTATTAACCATTTTAAAGGTTTAAATCCCTTTTACTATGATTACTTTAGATATTTAGTTTTACTCATCTATATTTCACGACTTGATGTCGCCAGTGATGAATACATCAATGCGGAAATCTTTATTTCTACGACAAATTCTATCAAAAAATACTTTACAAACTTTCAAGATGTAAATGAAGATGATGAATAGAAGAGCAAAAAGATTTTACGCATAACTTTTGCAAAATTTCCTATCTTAGTGTATAATAATATGGTCATATAGGTGGTTTTATGAAATGGTCAGTTCAACAATTACAAAAATTAACTAGTAGTCCACTAGTATTTGATGAGCAAATCGATTTTAGTGAACTATCTAAAAATGTTTCAGATATCGTCAGCATTAACCCTGCCTACGTAAGCGGTGTGGTTACAAATCTTGGTAATCAAAGATTTAGAGTAAAATATCATGTTGATGTATTAATCATCTTAGAATGCTCTTTAACCTTAGAACCAGTCGATTATCATTTTGTTAAAGACTATGATGAGGTTTTCGCAGTAGATCCTACTGATGATGAATACCCAATCGAGAAGAACACTCTAGATTTAAACATGGCTGTTTGGTCAGACATTATCATTGATAAACCAATCGCTGTAACACGTGATGATGCTTACGAAATCTTAAAAGAACGAGGCATTGTTCTTAATGAAACCTTTGATGACAATGAAGATTAAAGGAGTGATTAAGCATGGGAGCTATAGCTCAACAACGTCGTGTTTCTAAAACTCGTAAATTAAAACGTCGTACACACTACAAAATCACTGCACCTGGTATGTCAGTTTGCCCTAACTGTGGCGAATTAAAACTTAACCACCGTGTATGTTCAAATTGTGGTTACTACAATGGTAAAAAAGTTTTAGAAATTAAAGTAAAATCAGAAGAATCTGATAAATAATCTATGAAAACACGCACCGGATGCGTGTTTTTTCATTTTATCTTGGTTTATTACATTTATTTTTTAACATAACATATAATAATAATGTATAAAAGTATTGATTTATTACCCATAATAGTGTATAATAATGTTTGAAGAAAGGTGGGTATTAAAATGGATAAAATTAAAAATATCATTCAAGAATGTTTATCTTATGATGATGAACGTGAATGGTTCGAATTTAAAGAAAATGTTTTTATAATTGATAATGTAGGCGAATACATTTCGGCCTTATCTAATAGTGCAGTAGTTCTTGGAAAAAAAGAAGCTTACATGATTTGGGGAATTAATGATAAAACTCATGAAATAGTGGGAACTAACATTGACTATAACAAGGATATAAACAATGAACCGATTAAGCACTATATAGCAAGAAAACTAAATCCAAGTATATCTTTTGAATTTGAAGAAACAATCATTAACGATAAACGAGTAGTAGTACTAATTATCCCTGCAGCTAAAATAATACCAACCGCGTTTAACGATGTTCGTTATATTAGAATTGGTTCCAGCAAGGAAAATCTAAAAAAATATCCAGAAAGAGAATCAAGATTATTTTCAATATTAACTTTTGGCTTACCAACCATCAATAATACTCCTTCGGAATATCAAGATCTTACATTTAATCAACTTATTACTTACTATGGTACTCAAGGCATAATTCTCAATAATGAGAACTTTAAAACAAATTTACACCTGCTAACATCTGATGGTAAATATAACATTATGGCTCAATTACTTTCTGATAATTCCCATGTACCAATTAGAGTAGCCATTTTTGAAGGTAAAACTAAAGCTAGTAATCTTTATTCAGTTAAAGAATTTGGTTATAAATGCTTATTATATTCCTTATATGAAGTCTTAAATTATGGAGAAATCTTGAATATTCCTCAAGCTGATGAAAAAGAAAGAATTATGGAAAGAAAAGAAATATCTCTTTTTGACTTTGATGTTTATCGTGAAGCAATTATCAATGCTTTCCTTCACAATGAATGGGTAAACTTAAATGAACCAATGATTACTTTTTATTCAGATAGAATTGAAATCCTATCTAGAGGTACACTATCTCCACTTCAAACCTTAGAAGGATTTTATAAAGGACATTCCATTCCGATAAATGATAAACTTTCTGAATTATTCTTACAACTACATATTAGTGAAAAAACTGGAAGAGGTGTACCTACAATTATCAGTGTCTATGGTAAACAAGCCATTGAAGTGAATGATAATAATGTAATTGTTACCATTCCATTCAATAGAGTTAATAGAACAAAAGAAAAAGTGGGTAATAAAGTGGGTAATAAAGTGGGTAATAAAAAACTAAATAACTCACAAATCAAGGTATTAGCGGAAATCAGAAATAACCCTAATATTACAAAATACGAGTTAACATCAGCATGTGAACTTGGAAAAACTTCAATTGATAACATAATATCCAAATTAAAAACCTTAGGATATATTGAACGTATTGGTTCAAATAAAACTGGATATTGGAAAGTAAATGAATAATAAAAATTATACGATTTGGTCTTCTAACTTAGCTTTTCTAATTAGAAGACTTTTTATATAATTATTGTAAAATAATTAAACATAGAAAGTGATGATATTATGAATTGATTATCTAATTTCCATAATAATGTTTTTCAATTTTCATTTAGATAAGACTTTACAAAGAATAAAATTGATATAATGACAATAATATCTAAAAACTAGACTAAAATAAGAAAAGTTTTCGATATACAAGTAAAAACTATTGCAATTTTAACTTTTTTTTGGTATAATTTAAATGCAAGGAGAATAGTAATATGATATTAAGACCTGATTATGTAGAAAACATTAAAAAATTTATTGATATTCCGCTAGTTAAAATATTAGCTGGAGTAAGAAGATGTGGAAAATCTACTATTTTAGAAATGATTAAAAATGAACTAATTTTAAACAGAAATATTAGTGAAGAAAATATCATTACAAGAAATTATAATGAAGTAACTTATGATAATATGACATTTAAAGAGATGTATGAAGATTTAATTAAAGAATTTGAAAATGATAATAAATATTATTTATTCTTAGATGAACTTCAAGAAATTAATGGCTGGGAAAAAGTCGTGAATAATATTTTTGAAAAGTATAATGTTGATATTTATGTTACAGGTTCTAACTCCAAACTAATGTCAAGTGAAATATCAACATACTTATCAGGAAGATATATTAGTATCCCTATTTATACATTATCTTTTAAAGAATATCTATCTTTCAAAAATAAATTAAATGATAATCTAAATGAATCATTTAATGAATATCTTCAATATGGTGGATTTCCGATAATTGCGATAAACAATTATGAAACAAGTTCTGCCTATCAAATTGTAGATGGAATCTACTCAGCAGTTGTTTCAAGAGATATTTCAAAACGTCACCGTATAAGAAATGTTGATTTATTTGATCGAGTTGTTAAGTACATAATTGAAAACGTAGGAAAAACATTTTCTGCTAATTCAATCGTTAAATTTCTAAAAAATGAACACAGGACTTTATCAATTGAAACAATATATAATTATTTAAAATGGTTAACGGAAGCTTTTATTATTTATCCATGTAGTAGATATGACATTCAAGGAAAATCAGTATTAAAGACCCAAGAAAAATATTATCTATCTGACATTGCTTTTAAATATAGTAAATTTGGTTTTAATTCATCAATGGTAGCACCGATGCTTGAAAATATCATATATCTTGAAATGAAAAGAAGAGGATATGAGGTTTACATTGGAAAAAATGAAACCAAAGAAATTGATTTCATTGGAGTTAGAAGAGATGAAAAAATATACATCCAAGTTTGTAGAAATCTACCAGAAAACTCAAGTAGGGAAATAGACAACTTGATGGAAATAAAAGATCATTACCACAAGTATGTCGTAACAAATGACAGTCTTGCTAAAGGCAACATTAATGGAATTGAAATAGTTAATATAGCAACTTTTTTACTAAATGAAAATTGGTAAATTAAAAATTGCATATTTTTAATAGTGTATTGATCTAAAAATTGCATATTTTTAATAGTATTTTAACATAAGAATTGCATATTTTTAATAGTGTTTTAACATAATAATTGCATATTTTTAATAGTTATAATATAATACTATTAATGTTAGGAAGTGAAATTATGCGAAGAGAAATGTATGATGACTTACTTAAATGGAAAAGTAACCATCAAAAAAAGCCATTAATCATTTATGGTCCAAGACAAGTAGGTAAAACATATCTTATTAATGAATTTGGAAAAAATAACTATGAAAATATATTTTATATTAATTTTGAAATTGATGTAAACGCAAAAAATATCTTCGCTGGTAATTTAGATATTAAAACCTTAGTATTTAATTTATCTGTATATAACTTAAACATTCCAATTATTGAGAATAAAACCTTAATATTTTTAGATGAAGTTCAAAAATGCCCTCAAGTGTTTACCGCCCTTAAATCGTTTTCTTTAGATTCTCATTATGATATTATCGTTAGCTGTTCAATGATGGGAATTGTTATGTATGATGTTTCTTCATTTCCCGTTGGATATGTAGAGAGATTATATTTACGACCAATGTCATTTAAAGAATTTTTATGGGCTAATAACTATACTGATGAAATGATTGACTCATTTAAAGAATACTATATAAACGAAAAGCCATTACCTACGCTTATTCATAATAAACTTAATGAATTATTTCTTCATTATATTGTTGTAGGAGGAATGCCAGAAGTAGTTAAAAAGTATATTGATACGTACAATCTATATTTTGTGCTAGAAACTCAAAAACGAATCCTATCAGACTATAAAGATGACATAGTTAAATATTCATCTAAAACAATGAAAGAAAAAATCAGAGAATGCTTTGAGTCTATTCCTGATCAACTTGCTAAAGACAACAAAAAATTTCAATTTAAAGTGGTGAAACAAGGAGGAAACTCAAGATATTATGCCAACTCCCTATCTTGGATTTTAGATGCCGGTATTGGAATTAAAGTAAATAAACTGAAATCAATTGATATTCCCCTTAAAGCATATCGCGATCCTAATGCCTTTAAATTTTATTTCTTTGATACAGGCCTTTTACTTGCCTTTTATAATGAAAATTTAGGTAACGAAATAATTAATGGTAATTTAGGAGTTTTCAAAGGAGGAATCTTTGAAAATGTTATTGCTCAAGTATTAACAAATAATGAATTAGATCTTTATTACTATCAAAAGTCAGATAATCTAGAAATTGATTTTATAACTTACTTAAACAATAAAATAATTCCTATTGAAGTAAAATCTAGTAAAAATACTAAAGCCATAAGTATAAAAAATCTAATTGAAAAAGAAAATCTAGATTATGCTATTATTCTTTCAACCAATAATTTAAATTGTGAAAATCCAAAATTAAAATTTTTGCCACTTTATATGTCAATGTTTTTAAATAATAATCACTAAAGAGCTGCTTTAATAATGGCTCTTTTTTTGTCATATTTTGTCTATATATAATATAAGGAAAGAGCTATAGTTGAAATTATTGACTAAAAAAATCGAATCTAACTTATATTACTTTACTTATTTGGTAAAATTTGATAAAATAAAATAAACTGATGGAGGAAAAAATATGATTATAAGAACTTTTAACTTAACATACTTTTTATTATTATTTTTTATTTTAAGTGCTTGTATTTTAATCACTTGTTTATTAAGAGGTAAAAGTGAAGATATAAAAAGAAAAATAATGTATGGACTTTGTTATTTTAATATTATCTTATTTGTAATATATAAGGTTTATCTTAAAATTGGAAATCAAGAATTACTTGACAAAGGATATCGTTTTAATATATGGTTAGAACTTCCAATTCAACTATGTAATATTAGTCTATTTTTAGTTCCCCTTGGACTCTATAAAAAGCATAATTTTCTCTATGCCTATGGTTTCTACATCGCTCCACTTGGAGCATTGATGGCTTTAACTTTTCCTGAGCCTGCCTTTACAAACACTAATTTATTTTATTTTCATAACATTGGTTTTTACTTTACCCATGCTAATATTATTATAAATGGAGTTTTACTTGTTACTTTAGGCTTCTTTAAGCCTAGTTTTAAGAAAGTCCCAAGTTTGCTTGTTTTTATCATAGTTCTTACAGTTGCCTCATTTTTAGTTAACTTAAGCCTTAGAGCTTTATTCCATGTTCCTGCTAATTATTTTTTCTCCTATGAGCCAGTTGGTATTTCTATCCTTGAACTTTTCTGGAAAATCTTACCAGTTAGGTGTATTTATCTATCATTTGGATTAATCATTTTAATTGCATATGTATCAGTTATAACGATTCCATTTCAAATGTGTAGAAAGAAAACTCAAGAGGAAAGTGAGGTAGCAGAAATGTATGAGTGATCTATCACATTACTCTGTTTTATTAAAAGAAAGTATTGAAATGTTAAAAATAAAAGAAGATGGTACTTACCTTGATTGTACTGTCGGTGGAGGTGGCCACTCATCAGCGATTTTAAAAAGACTTATTACTGGTCATCTTTATGGATTTGACCAAGATGATCTTGCGATTGGGATTGCGAGTGAAAAACTAAGTAAGATTAGTAATAATTTTACAATCTACAAAGATAATTTTGTTAACATTCTTGATCATTTTGAAGAGAGATCACTTGATGGAATTATCTATGATCTAGGTGTTTCTAGTTTTCAATTTGATATTCCTGAACGTGGCTTTAGTTATCGTTTTGATGGTCCACTTGACATGAGAATGGATGAAGAAATGAAAGTTACCGCCGCTGATATTGTTAATAATTACTCAGAACATGAGTTAATCAATATCTTTTATAAATATGGGGAAGAACCTTTTTCCAAGGAGATTGCACGAAAAATTTGTAAAGTAAGAGAAACCTCACCAATTACAACAACCTTTCAACTTGTTGATATTATTAAGTCTTCTGTCCCTGCTAAAATCTTAAGAAAATCAACTCATCCTGCCAAACAAGTGTTCCAAGCCTTAAGAATTGAGGTCAATCATGAACTAGATTATTTGGAAAAATCTTTAGAAGGAGCACTTAAAACACTTAAAAAAGATGGCATTTTAGTGGTGATTACTTTCCATTCATTAGAGGATAGAATCGTTAAGCAACTTTTTAAAAAAATGACCACAATTGATCTTCCAAAAGGCCTTCCATTTATTCCTGAAGGCTATGAAATTGACTATAAGCTAATTAATTCCAAAGTAATTCTTCCAAGTGAAGAAGAACTAAATGAAAACAATCGTTCCCATAGTGCAAAACTTCGTGGCATTATTCGTATAAAGTAAATTTGAGGTAAAAATTATGTATAAGGTATTAGACATTAAAAATTGGAAAAGATATAAACAGTACAAATGGTTTTCAAGTTTTGTAAATCCTTGCTATGGAATTGATGCGACAATTGATGTAACAGATGTTGTAAATTATTCAAAGGCTACCAAAACCTCATTCTTCATTAACTTTTTATATGTTGTAACTAAAGCGATTAATGAAGTAGAAGAGATGCGATTAAGAGTCGTAAATAATGAAGTTTTACTATATGATGTGATTCATCCAACTTATACGATTGCGATTGATAGTGGTACATTTGAAAATGGTGGTCATGAAATGTCATTTGATTATCCAACATTCTATGAAAGAGCAAGCAAAGAAATTGAATCGAAAAAACATAAAATGGCAACTGTAGATACGTATAATAGCGATAGTTATGACTGTTTGTATATTACATGTCTTCCATGGCTTGACTTTAAAAGTTTTTCTCATCCAATTCCCAGTGGCAATGTTGAATCACTATCGGTACCAAGAATTTGTTGGAGTAAGTTTACTTTACAAGATAATTTATATGTCCTAACTCTCAATATCACGGTATCTCATGCCCTCGTTGATGGGGAACCACTATGTAGATGTTTTAATATTATTAGAGAGAATTGTAAATTTTTTAAAAAATAAAAATTTTATATTTAAAACAATTGCAAAGGTTGGAAACTTTTGGTATAATTTATGTGTTGAAAAAATCAACAAAAAAATTTGGAGGAAAGAAAATGAAAAGAAGAGTAATTTTAACTGTCTTAGCTCTTTTATTAGTATTTAGCTTCGTTTCTTGTAAGAAAAATGAAGATACTAAAAAAGGATATGACTACGACGCTATTCCTGACACAATGGAATCAGCTGATAACAAATATGAAATAGGATTTGTTACAGACATTGGTCAATTAAAAGACAAATCTTTTAACCAAGGAACTTGGGAAGGAATTAAGAGATTTGCTAAAGAAAACAACAAATCATACAAATACTATCAACCAGCTAATGGCGACAATGCTACTGATGATGATAGATATAACGCGATGAAAAAAGCTGCTGACAATGGTGCAAAAATCGTTGTTTGTGCAGGCTTCATGCAAGCTGCTGCTTTACAAAGAGCTGCTGAAGAATTAACCAGCGTTAAATTTGTATTTATTGATGGTTGGACTCTTACAAATAAAGATGGTAAACCACTTGAAAATGTTGCTGGAATCGTATTTAAAGAAGAACAATCTGGTTACTTAGCAGGTTATGCTGCAGTAATGGAAGGTTATACAAAACTTGGTTTCTCTGGCGGCGGCGGTGGAACTAACCCTGCATGTCAAAGATTTGGTTATGGTTATATCCAAGGAGCAAACGATGCTGCAAAAGCTAAGAACATTAAAGTTTCTATGAAATATAGCTGGCAATATGGTGCAGGCTTTAGTGGAAGTTCTGAACTTAAAACTATGCTTTCTGGTTGGTATTCAACTGGAACAGAAGTAGTATTCTCTTGTGGTGGTTCAATGTGTACAAGTGCATTCTCTGCTGCAGCAGAAAATGGTGGTAAAGTTATCGGTGTTGACGTTGACCAATCAAGTCAATCTGCAACAGTAATCACTTCTGCAACTAAAGGTTTAAGAGAAGGTACAATGGAAGCATTATCTAACTTCTACAATAACAAATGGTCTACAATCGGTGGAACAACAACTTCACTAGGTGCTGATAAAGATGCTGTATGTCTTCCTACTGAAACTTGGTCATTAACTAAGTTCACAGTTGAAGATTACAATGAATTATTTGAAAAAGTTAAAACTGGTAAAGTTGCTATCGATGACGATCCAACTGGTGCTGAAACTAAGACATATTCAAATGTTGAATTAGAATATTTGAAATAAGAATTAGGATATAAGTAAATGGCTACTAACAGTTTAGTAGCCATTTTTTCTAAAAAGGAGAGTATATGGAAAATTATATTATAGAAATGATTAATATAACAAAAGAATTTCCAGGAATTATTGCTAACGACAATGTTACCCTTCAACTAAAAAAAGGAGAAATCCATGCCTTACTTGGAGAAAATGGAGCAGGTAAATCTACTTTAATGAGTGTTTTATTTGGTCTTTATCAACCTGAAAAAGGAATCATCAAAAAAGATGGGGAAGTTGTTCAAATTAATAATCCTAATGATGCGAATGCTCTAGGAATTGGAATGGTACATCAACACTTTAAATTAATTGATGTTTTTACTGTTCTAGATAACATTATCCTTGGAGCTGAAACAACTAAATTTGGCTTTTTAAAGAAAAAAGAAGCAAGAAAGAAAATTGAAAAACTATCACAAGATTATAAACTAGATGTAGACTTAGACCAAAAAATTGAAAATATTAGTGTTGGAATGCAACAACGTGTAGAAATATTAAAGATGTTATATCGTGATAACGATATTTTAATCTTTGATGAACCTACCGCCGTACTTACTCCTCAAGAAATCGAAGAATTACTTTTGATCATGAAAGAAATGGCTAAAAGTGGAAAATCAATTCTTTTCATTACTCATAAATTAAACGAAATTAAAGCAGTTGCTGACCGTTGTACCATCCTTCGTAAAGGAAAATACATGGGAACAGTTGATGTTGCAACCACATCCAAAGAAGAACTATCAAGACTTATGGTTGGTCGTGATGTTAACTTAAACATTGAAAAAACACCATCAAAACCTGGATGTGAAATATTGCGTGTAGAAAATTTAACCATTCATTCACGAATTAAACATAAGAATGTTGTAAAAAATGTTTCATTTAATGTCCGTGAAGGGGAAATAGTTTGTGTTGCGGGGATCGAAGGTAATGGTCAAACTGAACTTGTATATGGAATAACTGGCCTTGAAAAAATAAAAGAAGGAAAAATTCATTTTAACGGTTATGACATTACTAAATCTTCAATTAGAAAACGCAATAAATTAGGTCTTGCTCATATTCCAGAAGATCGTCATAAACATGGTTTAATCCTTGATTTTACGCTTGAAGATAATATGGTTTTACAACGTTATTTTGAACCACCATTTGAACGTCATGGTTTCCTAGTTCGTGATGAAATCACAAGAAATTGTAATGAAATCATTGAACGTTTTGACGTAAGAAGTGGTCAAGGGGCTAAAACTATCACTAGATCAATGAGTGGTGGTAACCAACAAAAAGCAATCATTGGCCGTGAATTAAGTAGAAATCATGACTTACTGATTGCGGTACAACCTACCCGTGGACTTGATGTTGGGGCCATTGAATATATTCACAAACAAATCATTGCTGAACGTGATGAAGGTAAAGCAGTATTGCTAATCTCACTAGAACTTGATGAAGTAATGACCTTAAGTGACCGCATTCTTGTTATGTATGAAGGAGAAATCGTTGGTGAATTTAATCCTAAACAAATAACTGTAAATGAACTTGGCCTTTATATGTCTGGTGCTAAACGAATGAATCTAGAGGAGGAGGAAAATTAATGCTTAAATTATTATTATTTTTTATTTTATTTTCTTTCCTTTCAAGAGGAATTATATTTGGTATCTATTGTCTTGTAAATAATATAAAAAAGAAACAACAACCAAACAAAGAAACAAAACTACCAGAAAATTTATCATTAATAATGGGAATTGTAGTAATTGCTTACTTGGTATTTTTCTTAGTATTTTGGATTGTCGTTAAAAACCTACGCATTACATCCATTATTTTATTTGGAACAATCTTATTTGCTTTACTAGTTGCCTATGTTATTATTCTAAATAAAACTTCTAAACAATATGATAAAGAAAATTGGTTAAAAAATCTATATGGTAAAGAAAAAGTTAAGACAGTGCTTTCATCTTTACTTTCTATTGTAATTGGTCTTTATATTGGATGTATTATTTTATTATTATTTATCGGCAAAAATGATGGAGGAGCAAGCGTTTCTTTATCAACTGCTATTGATTCTATCCAATTAATCTTTTTTGGAGCCCTAAATAACGGCCGTGATGCTTCCGGAAACCTAATATTTGGTTGGAATGGTCGTGAAATCGGCGATATGCTATTTAGAGCAACTCCATTAATTTTAACAGGTTTATCGGTAGCAGTAGCATTTAAGACGGGATTATTCAATATCGGTGCTCCTGGACAATACCTAGTAGGTACTGCCTCAGCCTTAATTATTGCTTTAACTGTACCTTCTAGCGTTCCTGCTTTTATAACTTGGATTCTTGCCTTTTTTGGTGCTATCTTATTTGGAGCCTTATGGGGAGCAATATCTGGATTATTTAAAGCTTTCCTTAATGTCAATGAAGTTATAACCTGTATTATGACTAACTGGATTGCGGCTAACCTTGTTACTTGGCTATTTGATTCAAATGGTGGTCCTTTCAAGTTCTTACTTGATCCATCAGGAACAAAAAATAACGCTTATGTTTTTAAGAGTAGTCATAATGGGGTTGCAACCATCAAACTTGGTCTTGATAAAATATTCTCAGGATCACAAGTTAATGCAGGTATCATAATTGCAATCATAATCGCAATAATCGTTTATATCGTTTTAAATAAAACAACCTTTGGTTATGAACTTAAAGCTTGTGGTGCTAACCGTCATGCTTCTCGTTATGCAGGTATCAAAGAGAAAAGAAGTATCGTTTTCTCAATGGCTATTGCTGGTGGACTTGCGGCTGCTGGTGCAGCGTTATACTATTTATCAGGTAATACAGAATTTAGATGGGAAACATACCAATCACTACCTGCTACGGGATTTAATGGTATTCCTATATCCTTACTTGCGGCTAACAATCCAATCGGGGTTTGTCTTTCTGCCATCTTTATGGCATACCTTGATACAGCCGGTTTACAAATTAAGTATATGACAACATACAATGAATATATTACTTCCATCATATCGGCTATCATCGTATACTTTAGTGCTTTCTCTTTAGTAATTAGAGATTTAATTACTGGAAATAATCGTGTATTTAAATTCTTAAAAGGTGAAGGTATTTTTACAAAAAAACAAACTCTAGTAACCGAAAATACAACTGAGACAAAGGAGGTACAAGGCTAATGGCATTTTTAATTCAATCAACTATGACATTCGCAATCCCTCTAATGATCGTTGCCCTTGGTGGTGTATTCGCTGAAAGAAGTGGTATCATCAATATCGCTCTTGAAGGTATTATGATATTTGGTGCTTTCATTGGAGTTTATGTTGTTAAAGCTTTTATAGATAGTGGAATAACTCCAGAAATGGGTCAAGCCATTCTTCCACTTATAATTTTAATTGTATGTGCAGCAGGAGCTATCTTTGCTTTATTACTTGCTTTTGCTTCCATCAACTTAAAGGCTGACCAAACAATCGGTGGTACAGCATTAAACTTACTTGCTCCTGCCCTTGTTTTATTCTTAATCTTAATCATTTGTCAACAAAACTCTTTAACTATTGAAAGCAGATATTCACCATCTGATTACTTCATGTTAAGTTATAAAACATTTGGCTTTGAAAGTAGAAGTGCAATGAATACTTTACAACAAATATTTTGTGATAAGATTTATACGACAACTTTCTATGCAATTGTAATCTTTATTGTTCTCTCAATTATATTATATAAAACAAAATTTGGTCTTCGCCTTCGTGCATGTGGTGAAAACCCTCAAGCTGCCGCATCTCTTGGTATCAATGTATACAAAATGCGTTACATTGGTGTTGTAATATCTGGTGCCTTAGCTGCTTTTGGCGGTTTCATCTATGCCTTAACGAGTGCAAGCTGTACTTCAACGGGTGAAGTAGCAGGTATGGGATTCTTAGCTCTTGCGGTTATGATATTTGGTAACTGGAAACCTCTAAATATTGCTCTTGCAGCTTTACTATTTGGTATGCTAAAAGCAATCTCTGTTGGCTATGCAAGTATCGATATCAATGGAGATGGTATATACTTACTTGAAAAATTAAAGATTAGTAAGCATATCTATCGCTTAATCCCTTATGTAATAACAATTATTGTTCTTGCATTTACATCAAAATCATCAAGAGCCCCTAAAGCTGAAGGTCAACCATACGACCAAGGTAAGAGGTAAAATGAAAAGACTGTTAGTAATCTAGCAGTCTTTTATTATTTTCGTAATTTAATAATTATTTTCGTAATTTATTGATTTTTTTCCTAATTTAAGTATAATATAAGTAGGAAAGGATATGATGAATATGCAAACAAAAGAATTAATAAGTTTAATTGATAATATTATTTCTTTAAGAATCAAAACTAAAAGCATAGCATTTAAAGAAATGGAAGATGGTGAACCAGAAATTGTATATAACACTTTTTCAAGTTTTTCTAATACTTCAGGGGGAATAATAATATTTGGAGTTGATGAAAAGAATAATTATGAAATTTGTGGTATAGATAATCCTGATATGTTTCAAAAGAAAATAACAGAACAAACTTTAATGATGGAACCAAAGATTAGACCTATTATTACTTTCTGTGAGTATAAAGGAAAAACTATTGCAGCTGTTGAAATTCCAGAATTAGATGTGTTTAGTAAGCCTTGTTATTACTTAGGTAAGGGAAAAATGAAAGGATCATATGTTCGTGTAGGTGATGCTGATCTTCCGATGACAGATTATGAAATTTATAGTTTTGATGCTTTTAAATATAAGACCGAAGATGAATTAAGAATTAAAAATAGAATTGAAAGTGATATTTTTAATGAAATGACTATTAATAGTTTTTTAGATAAAATAATAACTTTAAAACCCAATTTAATGAACTTAGATAAGGAAACTATCTTAAAAATGAATGGAATTATTGATAAAAATAACTATCCTACGGTTTGTGGTATAATGATTTTTGGTAAATTTCCTCAATTATTTTCACCTAATCTAGATATTGTCGCTGTGAAATGTTCAACTGATGAATATGGAGTAGAAGATGAAAATGGTATTAGATTTTTAGATAATAAGAGATTAGATGGTACAATTAGTGAAATGCTAAAACTAGCAATGTCTTTTGTTATTTCAAATATCAAAAAAGCAACAAAAATTAATGAATATGGAGTACGTGAAGATGTATTAGAATACCCAATTAAGGCTATAAGAGAAATTATTTTGAATGCCTTAATTCATCGAGATTATAGTATTCATACAGAAAATGATCCGATTAGGTTAACTATCTATAATGATAGAATGGAAATATCTAATCCTGGTGGACTATATGGAAGACTTACAATTGATGAACTTGGTAAAGTACATTCAGATATTAGAAATCCTTTTATTAGTGCCATTTTAGAAGTATTAGAAGTAACCGAAAATCGATACTCTGGAATTCCAACCATTTATGCGGAAATGAGGAAAGCAGGCTTAATGGAACCAAAATTTGAAAGCACAAGAGGTACTTTCAAGGTTACTCTATATAATAAAAAGAAAGAAGATAATCTTAATAATGAATTTGTCACAAAAATTAAGAATTATTGTAAAACTCCACGAAGTAAAGAGTCTTTAGCAAAGTTTTTTGGCTATGATGAAAATCATCCTGCTTATTTTATTAATTCGTATATTCTCCCTTTAATTGAACAAGGAATATTAGCTTATACGATACCTAATAAACCAAGGAGCAAGAATCAAAGAATTTACGCTGTTGAATAATAGAAAAAAGGATTGAAAAAAATCAATCCTTTTGTTTTGCTTTTATGCAAGAAGTGTTGCAAGTAAAGATATAATAATACCAAAGGCATTATATGCAAGGTGTGCCGCAATATTAGGTACAATGTTAAATTTATTATGGCGATATGCAAATGATAAGGCAAGACCTGCACCTGCATAGTTAATAAAGTAAATTAACTCAACAACGATAGTCTCAGCAGCTCCTGTACCATTTATTACACCAATAATTCCACTGATTACTCCATCGATGATGTGGATACCACCAAAGATAAGACCACTCGCAACAACTGTACCGATACCCTTTTGTTTAGAAATACCAAAGAAACCTTTTCTAAATACTAATTCTTCAATAATTGGTGCCGCAATAATTGTCATAATGATAGTTACGATAGCTGTGTATCCATTAGCTGTTAGCATCATATTGATTGTCATTTGATTTTGTGAGTTATCTTGGAAATCATTTAGTCCGGTAATAAAAAGAAGTAATTGGACAAGCAAACTTGATGCATATGATGCCACAAATAAAATAGCAAAGGTGATTCCAAAGTTTTTCCAAAATTCCGACATTCTACCTCTTAATGCGATTATGTCATATTTTAATAGCTTAAACATGATGACAAATACCGAAGCAAAAAGAAGGAGATAGGTAAACAAATTGACGGTCGCAATAATATTGACATATAGTTCAGGATAATTCGCAAGAATTTGGCTTATATCATTGTTATAATCTCCAAGATTAATACCACTTGCGGCGATAACGATAATAACAACTAGTTGTGATAGTAATGGTGCAACAAGATAAAATATTCCAAAGTATACTAATACCCCGATTAAAGATAGCTTTCTTTCTTGAGGAAAATCAAGGCGTGCTTTAATAACAGGTGTAGTATCAATTGTTGGCTCCGGAGTTTTAAGGATATGACCACAATGTTCACAGAAGTTAGCATTTGGTTCTAATTTGTGTCCACAGTATTGACAGAAATTTTGGGTATTAGGAGTAAATGCTGTAGGTTTTGGGGCACTATTTAATTCCTTACCACAGTATGGACATGATGTTTCATCCTTTCCAATAGTCTCATGACAAAAAGGACATACGATGGTTTCTTTTTTTGGTTCTTCAACTATTTTTTGTTCAACTGGTTCGTTACAAATTGGGCATACTTTATCGTTTTCACTCAATCCAAAACCACATTTTTTACATTTCATAATTTTCATCCTTTCTCTTTATTCTATGTAAAATAATAAAAAATATTATTCGTACCATAATTATACCATAATCTTTCTATTTTGTCATAATTAAGTAATAAAAAATATGAATATTTAATTATTCACCTTCATATAATTTGGCGAGGAGATAAGATATGAAGAAAAAAATTATAATTGTAAGTATTTTAATTATTTTAGTGGTTGTGTTATTATTAATACCGAAAGATGTTTATGGTAAAATCTTCAAGAAAAATAAAAACAATGAACCAAAGATTGAAGAAAATCTTGTATATCAAACGATGTATGTAAAGAGTATGAATAAATATTTAGTCGGTGTTAAGGTTGGCGTTAAAGCTCTTGAAGAAGATGTAGTAAGTCAAAAATGGGATATCCTAACTAAAGATGTTTCACTAATTCCATCTGGTTATTCATCACCGATTGCCCTTTCGACTACGCTTTTAAGTCATGAGGTAAAAGATGGAGTTTTAACTCTTAATGTATCAGAAGACTTTTTATCATCAGAAGGAAGACTCGCCATTGAATGTCTTGCTTGGAATTTCTGTAATGATGAAGTGAAAGAAATTGTTGTAAAGATCAATGATGAAAAAATCAATGAAGTAAATAATTATTATTTTCAAAAAATCTCTAAAGCAATGGGTGTAAACCTAACTTATGATACGATTGATATTTTTCAAGCAAATTATGTAACGATTACGCATTATGAAGGTGATGTAATTAAACCAGTTACCTACTTTTATCAAAGTAACTTAAACCAATATGAGTACGTTATCAAGAAAGTTCTAACTAAAGATGAATCTTTAAAAGAACTAGTAATGTCAAAAAATTATAAGTATGAACTAAAAGATAAAGGATTAGTAATTTCTTTTGATTATAGTGAACAAATAAGTGATAATATTATTAATACCTTTAAAGAAACTTTCAAAGATTATGATGATCTTGTAAGTTTAACGATTAATGGTACGGATACTGTCTTATTAGAACTTGATTTTAAGGAAGTAAGTGAATAAATGACTTAGATATAGATATTGAAAGTAATTATTTTCAATGTTTATATCTTTTCTTTCACTCATGTTTATGGTAAAATATATAAGGGTGATAAGATGAAAATACTACTTGCGACTAATAATGAACATAAAGTAAAAGAATTTAAAGAAATCTTTGAAGAACAACAAATTAAGATAGAACTACTATCATTAAAGGAATTTCCCAAAGTTGAAGAACCAGTAGAAGATGGTCATACATTTTATGAAAATGCCTTGATTAAAGCAAAATACTACTATGACTTATTTAAAATACCAGTATTTGCAGATGACTCTGGTCTTGTGGTTGAAGCCTTAAATGGTGAACCAGGCATCCATTCAGCAAGATTTGCTTCCACTACTATCCATAATGCTAGTTCTAAAGATAATAGGTTAAAACTCCTAAAATTAATGGAAACCAAAACTAACCGTAAGGCTCATTTTGTTTGTTCATTAGTCTATTATGATGGGGAAAAAATCATAAATACAAATGGTGAGTTTTATGGTGAAATTGCCTTTGCAAAATCAGGGGAAAATGGATTTGGCTACGACTCTTTATTTTATCTACCTGAATATGGTCAAACCGTTTCATCCTTAGATGAAATGACAAAAAATAAACTAAGTCATCGCTATAAGGCAGTTAAAGCAATGATTGAAAAGTTAAATTTTTAATAGTATCAAAGAGCATAACAATTGCAAAAAAACACTAAAAATGATATAATATTGATGAATTTGTGGTGCGAAAGGAGGGACCAAGAAGATGCCAAAAACTATCGTAAGAGAAAATGATACACTAGATGAAGCTTTAAAGAGATTTAAACGTGATGTTTCTAGATCAGGTACCCTTGTTGAAGCACGTAAGCGTCAACATTATATGAAACCTAGCGATGTACGTAAAGAAAAAAGACGTGCAGCTCGTAAAGCAGGTAACCGTCACTAATTGTTGATTCATTTAGTAACTAAGCACCCAATGGGTGTTTTTTTTTACTTTCTATAGACTTTATGGTATAATATTTCAGAGGTGAATTATGAAGAAAAAAATCTTTTTTATATCGATATTTGTTTTTCTTATTTCCTTGTTTGGATGTAAGGGAAACAACATTAAATTAACTGTTGTAGATGAAAATGATAATGTAATTTTAGAAGAAACCTTAAATAAAGGTGATAGTTTTAACCTAGATGATATTGAAACTGAAACTGGTTATTACTATGTCTTTGATAAAACGAATGATGATTTAAAAAATATCTCATCAAGTGTTACGATTCATGCAACTCTTACCGAATGTAAGAAAGTTGTAAAATACTATTTAGATAATGAATTAGTATTTGAAAAAGAAGGTAAATATTCTGATGATTTAACAGTTACTGACTTAAATTTACCAGAATACATTGTTAATTTAAGATGGAATGAAGAAGTAAACGAAGAAAATCACTGTATATACGTTAATTACTATGCTAAGTATCTTGTAAAAACCGTAACTGTAAACTTTACATACAAGAATTCTTTATTAAGATCAGTGGAAATTCCTTATGGTACAAGTACAACCATTCCGACCGATCTTGTTCCTAACACTGGTTATTATTATGTATGGAACAAAACTAACGATGATTTAACAAACTTAAAAGAAGATGTAACAGTAGAAGCAACTAAATTTGAATATGATGTTTATGTTAAGTATTTAATCGATAACAAAATCTTCTATGAAGGTAAAACAACTTACTATGGTACGGTTAATCTACCTCAACTTCCCACTTATGTTGGCTATTATGAATGGCAATTAACGGAGAAGTTTGAAAATAATGCATACTACCATGAATATAATTTATACTATGAATTAAAGATTAGTAAGATTAACTATTATGATGGGGATACAAAATTAGAATTAGAACCATCTAGTTATACCGTTTTTGATGAATTAACTTTCCCCGCAGTTGAAAAAGAAGGCTATAGTTTTGTTGGTTGGTTTGCTTCCGAGATTTCCACTTACCGTTATACAACCTTACCAGAATCTTCAAGAGGTGATCTTACCTTATATGCAAGATACGTTAAAACCTCAAACTTCAAGAATATTAAATTACCAGAAAGTGACTACTACTTTACGGCGATTAACAAAAACTTTGTTGATGGTAAGTATTACTTCCAACCTGAGTTCCCAGCTGGTGTTCCTTCGACTAGTGTTCTTGACTATTCTTGGGATGTTTATGATAGTGAGATTGCTAAAGTATCTGGTTATTCTTCAATCTCAGCTAAGAAGTATGGCTACACCGTTCTTAGTGCGTCATTAATTCTTGGACCAAAGGTTACAATAACATGTATAATTAAAGCTACTAGTGATGGTATTTACCTATCAAATGAAGAAGAAGCCAATACTCATGAATTCTGCACGGTAACTTTTGTTGATAAAGATGATAAGAATTTACTAACCCAAGTTATTGAAAAAGGTTCTAATGTCATTCCACCAATTCCTACTAAATATGAAGGATTAAAATTTGTAGGTTGGGATCATGAACTTTATGGTATTACGGAAGATATAACCATTAAAGCAACTTATACCGCTGGTACTAATAACTATGTTGGTAAGAAGATTGCGATCATCGGTGATAGTATTTCAACTTTTGATAACTATGTACCTAAAGGTTTCGCAACTTTCTATCCAAATCCAACCGTTGATATTTTTGATTACAACCGTACTTGGTGGATGCAAACTATTAACGCACTTGGTGCTGGCTTATTTGTTAATAACTCATATTCAGGAAGTTTTGTTACCGCTGGTGAATATGGTACTAACACAACTAAACGTACCAACTATACAGCGATTAACAACGAAAAACCTGATGTTATCTTAATCTACATGGGAACTAACGATTGTGGTAGTAGAGTTAGCGAAAGAAGATTCTATGAAGAATACAAAATAATGCTTGAAAACCTAAAATTCCTATGTCCTGATGCGGAAATAATTGCATGCACATTACCTACATCAATATGCTATGGCTCAGAAGATCAAGCCGCTTATAGTACTGCTATCTTCAATGCGGCAGGTGAACTAGGTATTCGTGTAATCGATATGACTGATGTCAATCTTCGTTCTTCATTAATTGATAGTGCCCATCCAACATATGCTGGAATGAAGCTTATCGCGGATAAATTAATTAGTGAACTTACATCAAATGAATAAACAAAATAGACCTTTCGAGGTCTATTTTTAGTTATTTTTCATATAATTATTTAGGTGAATAACATGGCTCTTAATGATCTTTTAAAACCAAGTATCAAGGTATATGAAAACTCTTTAGTAATAATCAATAACTATCAAGCCTTAAATGATTATACAAATCAAAAAATAATAATTGATAAATATGAAATAAGTGGTAACAACTTAATAATTAAATCAATGGATGAACAAATGGTCAAGATTGATGGGGAAATTAAAGAAATCAAGTTTATTTAAAAAGTTTTACCCCTATAAAGTTACTACGTCTAAAGAAGTTTTATTAAAATATCCTAAATTTAAAGCCTTTTATTTAACCGAAGTTAATAATAACATTGAATTTTATACAACTAAAAAGGGAATTCTTCCTTTTATCAATGATGAAGAAGTAGAAATAAAAAACAACTATAACACCTTTTTTAAGAAAGTAATTAAGAAAAATATCTTATTGATTATTTCCCTTCTATTAATCTTTGTTTTATTCATTATTTCTAGTAATTACATTAGAGAAATATCCTTTTTAAATCCTGATACTTATGACTATGATATCTATGAAGATGTGAAAAAACACTTAAAAAAACATCCCATTGGTTATACTTTAGATGTAAGTGTTAATGAATTAAACCATGAACTCAGAAAAAGTTATCCCCATTTTACCTATATTGGAGCCTCAAAACTTTCCTCAAAAATAATCATTGAAATTGTTACTGAAAAGCTTCCTAAAATTGTTTTATCTGATACATCGGAAAAAGGTGACATTATTTCTTTATTTGATGGCTATATTGTTGGGATTAGTTCTAAACGAGGAATTGTCAATGTTACCTCATCTCAAAGCGTCAAAAAAGGCGATCTCTTAATTTCTGGGAACCTTAATTTTACGACTAACCAAAATGATGTTTCCAACTATGTTCATCCTGAGGGTTTAATCCTTGGTAATGTTGTAACGTACGAAAAAATTAAAGTCTTAAAAGAACAAAAAGAAGTAGTTTATTCTGGAGCAGCTAAATCATATTTTGTCTTAAGTTTTTTAGATAAAACCTTAAAGACTAATAAAAAAACTTTCACAGTAGTTGGCCACAGCCGTATGGATAATGTATTTAATATCGGAAGTCTACTAACCTTAAAAAAGCAAACAGACTATGAAAAAGTTGAAGCGATTATTACCTATAATGAAGATGAGGCTATCAAGTATGCCTTATCAAAAGTAAAATATGACTTTCTTCATTTCCGAGTGTCAAATAAAGAGTATATCCACTATATTAACCTAATGGAAGTAGAAGAATATGATGAATATTTTGAGGTAACATTTATTATGAAAACAACAAGAAATATGGGTAAATTTCAAAAATTAATTAGTTAAAATCTAAATTACCAAACTTAAAGAATTATTCAATAATAAAGTTTAAATTAGTTTTAAGCTCTATTTGTGGATAATTCTTTTTTTCTTTATGATTATTTCCGTAAAACTTTTAAATTTTTTTCATAATTTACTTTAATTTTTTTATAAATCTATTGACAAATGAAAATTTCTTTGGTATAATAAGACAGTTAAATAGTATATAATGGAGTAGAATCCATAAATGTCCAAATTACTAGAGTGAAAGTTGGTGTAAAATTATGATGACAATGGAAAAATTCGTAAACTATTTAAAGCAATATGGTTTTGTATACCAAGGCAGTGAGATCTATGGTGGTCTTTCTAACTCTTGGGATTTTGGTCCCCTTGGTGTTGAACTAAAAAACAACATCAAGAAAGCTTGGTGGAAAGCCTTTGTTCAATCTTGTCCTAATAATGTGGGTCTTGATGCGGCTATCTTAATGAATCCAGAAACATGGGTTGCGAGTGGCCATGTTGGAGGATTTTCTGATCCTTTAATTGACTGTAAAAATTGTGGTACAAGACATCGTGCTGACAAATTAATCGAAGAGTATACTCATGGTGAAATAACTGGTGATGGTTGGGATAATGATAAACTTTATAATTATCTTGTTGAACATAAAATTGCTTGCCCTGATTGTGGTAGCACCAACTTTACACCTATCCGTAAATTTAATTTAATGTTCCAAACTCACATTGGCGTAGTAGATGATAGTAAGAGTTTAGTTTACTTACGTCCAGAGACTGCTCAAGGTATCTTTGTAAACTTTAAAAATGTTCAAAGAACTTCCCGTAAGAAAGTCCCATTTGGTATTGGTCAAATAGGTAAGAGTTTCCGTAATGAAATTACTCCTGGTAATTTTATCTTTAGAATTCGTGAATTTGAACAAATGGAACTTGAATTCTTCTGTAAACCAGGAACTGACCTTGAATGGTTCAACTACTGGCGTAAATATTGTCTTGATTTCTTACATAACATTGGTTTAAAAGATGAACTTGTAAGAACAAGAGATCATGCTAAAGAAGAATTATGTTTCTACTCCAAAGCTACTACCGATATTGAATTCAAGTATCTATTTGGTTGGGGTGAACTTTGGGGAATTGCTGACAGAACCGACTATGACCTAAAGGTTCATCAAGAACACTCTGGAGAAAATCTTGAATACTTAGATCCTGAAACTAACCAAAAGTACTTACCATATGTAATTGAACCAAGTCTTGGTGTTGAAAGATTACTACTTGCGGTACTCACTAGTGCCTATGAAGAAGAAGCACTTCCTGATGGTGATGTACGTGATGTTCTTCATCTTGATCCAAAACTTGCACCTGTAAAAGTTGCGGTATTACCTCTTGTTAACAAGCTAAATGACAAAGCAACTGAAGTTTATCAAAAATTAGTTCAAGAATTTAACTGTGAATATGATACTAGCGGTAAGATTGGTAAAAGATATCGTCGTCAAGATGCTATCGGTACTCCATTCTGTGTAACTGTTGACTTTGATACTTTAGAAGATGAAACTGTAACTGTTCGTGATCGTGATACTATGGAACAATTCCGTATTAAAATCAGTGAACTTGAAGAATTCATTAGTAAAAAACTTAAATAAGAGTATAATTAATAACAAATTATAAAAAATTAAAGGAGGGCTAAATGATTCCAAAATCTGTAACGAAACAAGTTATTGATGCTACCGATATTGTCGAAGTAATTGGCGAATATGTGACGTTAAAGAAAAAAGGAACAAGTTATTTTGGACTTTGTCCTTTCCATGATGACAAAAACCCTTCTATGAGTGTCAGTGGTGAGAAAAAGATTTTCAATTGTTTCAGTTGTGGTACTAAAGGTAATGTAATTTACTTTGTCGCAAAACACGATAACCTAACAATGGAACAAGCAACCATCAAACTCGCTAAACGAGCAGGCATTAAAATTGATGATTCCCTAACTTTAGAGGATGCAAAGAAAACCAGATTATATAATTTAATGAGTGAAGCCTACAACTTTTATCGTTTCTACTTGTATAGTAGCGAAGAAGGACGTGTAGCACTTGAATACTTAAAAAGAAGAGGCATTACCGATAAAGAAATCGATGAATTTAAGATTGGCCTTGCTCCAAAAGCCTTGAACTACCTAAATCAAGCTTTATCTAAAAAAGGCTATACTAATCTTGATCAATTAGAACTTGGATTAATCAAAGATGATAATGGTCAAGTACGTGATGTATTTAGAGACCGTATTATGTTTTCCATTTGTAATCCAAGTGGTCAAATTGTAGGTTTTAGTGGTCGTATCTATGAAACATCAGACCAAGCTAAGTACATTAATTCAACGGAAAACTATATTTTCCATAAGGCAGAGCTTTTGTATCACTATCATGAAGCTAGCCTTGAAATTAGAAAATTAAATCAAGTCTTTATTTTTGAAGGCTTTATGGATATTATCGCGGTAAATCATGCGGGAATCAACAACTCGGTTGCGACCATGGGAACAGCCTTAAGTAAAGAACATCTAAAGCTAATTACCGATTTAACCAAAAATGTTGTCTTGTTCTTTGATGGTGATGAAGCCGGAATTAAAGCTATGAAACGCTCAGCCGGAATGTTTTCAAGTGTATCCATTATTCCAAATGCCGTAATGTTACCGGATAATTTAGACCCTGATGAATATATTACAAAATATGGAGCAATAAAATTTCAAGAATATGTTCAAAATAATATGAAGAACGTTTATTTGGTACTATATCAAAATGCTCTAAAGAAAGTATTCTTAGGTGATTTTACGACCGTTCAAACTTTTAAAAATGAAGTAATTGAATTAATGCGAATGGCAAGAAATGAAGTAATAACTAATTATTTCCTTAACCAAATGGCAAATGACCTTAAAGTTGATGTATCTAACCTAAAAAATGAAATTGATAACTTAATTGATTATCACCATAGTACATACATCGATGAACAACCTACGCCACAAGAAGTAAATCCAGAAATCCCTCTAAGAAAGAAAAAAATTGTAAAGATTACCCCAAAAGTTGTAATTGCTTATAATACAATCATTAAATTTAGTGTTGGGTCAAAAGATTTATTTACAAACGCCTTTTTAGAAATTGCTAAAGATGACATGATTAGGTACCCTGGCTCATCTTTAATTGGACAATTTGATTTACTGTATGTTATATGCCAATTCTATAGTGATTATGGCGATAAGGAAGGTATCGGGGAAGATAAATTCTATGAATTATTAAAAGATAAACCAGATGGTTTAAAACTTGCTAAAGCTATCTTTAGTGATTCATTTATTGATACAAAAAATCAACAATTATTTAAAGATAGTTTACTTACAATCAAAGATTACTTTATTAAACTTGATAATGCTGCCTCATACAATGCTGCTTTATTTGGTTTAGATGGTGAAGATAATAAAAATGTTAATGATTTTATGGAATTAAACAAAATTCAGAAAAAAATCGTCAACGAGGAGGATTTTTAATGTTAGACGAAGTATTATATAAAGATAAACTAGATGCGTTAAAAGATTTTGCAAAAAAGGTTATATTCCTCTTTCAAAAATAACCGAAATTATGGAAAATCCTAATGATGAACTCCTAGATGAAGTTGTTGAATATCTAGAAAACTGTGATATCGAAGTAACTAGAGAAAGTGAAGAAGTACCTGATGATGAGGCTTTACTTGCTGATGATTCAGATGATGATTTTGAAGCCTTCTTAGAAGATGAAGATAACGCGGAAGAACTAGAAGAATTAACAGCGGCAGTGGAAAGTGAAATCAAAGTTTCTGACTTTGAAGATTTCATTGGTACATCTCATCAAGCCGATGATCCTGTAAAAATGTATTTACGTGATATTGGTCAAATTGAACTTTTAACTACTACTCAAGAATCAGAGTATGCTAGAATGGTTCAAGAAGGCTTAATGTGTAAAGAAAAAATTGAAACTTACAAAAAACTAGGTAAAGAAATTAGCCCTGAAGAACTTGCAACCCTAAATGAAAAAATCCAAATGGGTAATGAAGCAAGAGACATCCTAATTGAATCTAACTTACGTCTTGTTGTATTTAATGCGAAAAAATATTTTGGTCGTGGTCTTCCATTTCTTGACTTAATCCAAGAAGGAAATATGGGCTTAATTAAAGCTGTTTACAAGTTTGACCCAACCAAAGGATTTAAATTTGCGACCTACGCTACATGGTGGATTAAACAATCAATCACTAGAGCTATTGCAGATCAAGGTCGTACTATCCGTATTCCTGTTCACATGGTTGAAACCATCAACAAACTTGGTCGTACTACTCGTCGTTTAACTCAAGAAAAACGTCGTGAACCAACGCCTGAAGAAATCGCTGCGGAAATGAAGATTTCTGTTGAAAAGGTTCAACAAATTCAACGTATTGCTCAAGAACCAATTTCTTTTGATTCAACTGTCGGTGAAGAAGATGATTCAAGTCTTGGTGATTTCATTGCTGATACAGAAGGTCAAAATCCTTTAGAGTATACGCAATATAAACTATATCGTGAAGAAATCGATGCTGTACTTCAAACCCTTACTCCACGTGAAGAAAAAGTAATTCGTCTTCGTTATGGCCTTGATGACAATCATCCTCGTACTCTTGAAGAAGTAGGACGTGAGTTTAATGTTACTCGTGAAAGAATTAGACAAATAGAAGCAAAAGCCATTCGTCGTCTTCGTCATCCTTCAAGATTAAAACGTCTTGAACGTCATAGAGTAAAATAATGAATAACCAAAGATTAAACAAAATCTTGAATTTAATTAATGTCCATGATTGTGTTGCTGATATCGGCACCGATCATGGATATCTTCTTATTGGCTGTATGGAGAAAGGCTTAAAGTTTTGTCAAGGAGTAGAAAACAAACTTGGTCCATACTTAGTGGCTGAGGCCAACTTAAATAATTATATTCAAGATGGTAGAATAAAATTATCATTAAGTGATGGTTTAAAAGGTCTTGATCCACTAATTGATACCGTGGTAATTGCGGGAATGGGAGGAGAGTTAATATCGAAGATTATCGATGAATCTCTCGCCAAAGCAAAAACTCTAAAAAAATTAATCTTAGAACCAAATATTAGATGTTATGAACTTAGAAAGTACTTAAATTTAAATGGTTTTACGATTTACAATGAAGAAATAATCAATGATAATGATAAATATTATGAGATTATGGAAGTTAAATTCACTAATTCTCTACCTACATTATCAGAAAATGAATTGTTGTTTGGCCCTATCCTTTTAAAAAATGCTAATCCTTTATTCATCACTAAATGGCAAACCAAACTAAACGAATATGAAAATATCAAAAACACTTCAACAAAAAAACTACCAAATATCGAAGAAATGATTGAAAGAATCAAGGAGGTTATCCATGACTAAAGTAAAAGATATAACTAATTATTTATTAACTAAGTATCCAACTAGTCTTGCTAGTAGTTTTGACTTAGGTAAAGTTGGATTACAATTTGGAAGCTTAAAACAAGAAGTAAAAGTAGTAATGCTTGCTCTTGATGGTTCAACTAAAGTTATTGATGAGGCCATCATGAATGATGTCGATTTATTAATTACTCATCATCCCTTCATGTTTAATAGTATGTTATCAATGGATTATGATAATCCTCTTCAAGAAAAGATAAAACAAGTCATTAAAAATGATTTAAATGTATTTTCCATGCATACCAACTTTGATGTTGCTGAAGGGGGAATGAATGAAATCTTAGCTAAAAGACTTGGCTTAAAGAATATTCGTTTTGTTGGTGATACACTCAACAACGAATCATTCATTAGAACGGGTGAAGTAGATGAAATTTCCCTAAATGACTTTTTAGAGGTTGTCAAAGAAAAACTAAAAGTAGATGGCTTAAGATATACGGGTAGCTTAAATAAAAAAATCCACAAGGTTGGTATCCTTGCGGGGTCAGGTGGTTTTGAACTATATCTTGCCTCACGCCTTCATTGTGATGCTTTTATCACAGGAGAAGTAAAACATAATCAAGCACTTGATGCGGTTGACTTAAATTTAAGTTTGATTGAAGTATCACATGCAGTAGAAAGATTATATAAGGAAAAAGTCAAAGCCGAACTTGAAAAAGAATTTCCAAATGTAACTTTTATTCTTGCAAATAATGATACTGATCCATTGAAAATAAAATAGTCTAGGAATTCCTAGACTATTTTTATTTCTAAATTATTCTTCAACAATTGCACCAACTGGGCAAGCTTCTTGGCAAGCACCACAGTCAATACATTGACTTGCATCGATAACATAGATATCGCCTTCAGAAATGCATCCAACAGGGCATTCTCCAGCACATGTACCACAAGCAAGACAAGCATCAGTAATTAATCTTGGCATAATAATTTACCTCCATGTTTCATTATTAACAATAGAATTATAATATAATTTGTTTTTTTTTGCAACAATATGACTTAAAAAAATCACCTTCTAAAATGGAAATTTCAAATAACTTGAAATGAAATTGCCTTTTTGGTATAATATTCCTTGTAAAAAATGAAAAGGAGATATGAAATATGGTTGCATGGTATTGGCTACTAATATGTGGAATCTTATGCTTAATAGTTGGTTTTATTATTGGATTCTTTGTTATTAGACATGTATTTACAAAACAAATTGAAAACAATCCTCCAATTAATAAGGAAATGATTCGTGCGATGTTCTTAGAAATGGGACGTAAACCATCTGAAAGAGATATTAATCGCGTTATTAATCGTATGAATCAATATAAAAAATAATGAAATGAAAAAAAGTCTACTCGTTAGTAGGCTTTTTTCTTTTATTCAAAATATAAACTTTATTTTCTGTATGTTTGATTAATCTTTTGATGTTTGGTATGTGACTAATGTACAAGAAGCAAAAAGCAAAGGCCATAACGCCAACAAAGACAAAATCAATCTTACCACCAAAAGGAATAAACGAAGTCAGAAAACCGATAGTTACGGCAGATAATGAACTCAGGGAAATGTAGTTAGAAAGTTTTAGAACGATAAAGAAAGTAATAAAAGCAAACAAAAAGACAATAGGGTTGTAAGCTAGGACAATCCCCGCACAACATGATACGCCTTTTCCCCCTCTAAAAGATGCGAAAATCGGAAACATATGACCGATTAAAGCGACTAAGCCATATACTAAAGGATGAATCTTTAAAACCATCCAATCAAGAGTATAATCAAGAAGGCCAATTCTAAAAAGTAAAATCACAATACTCGCCTTTAAAGCATCTAGAATAAAAACAAGAAGACCATATTTAAGGCCAAGAATTCTTAGAACATTAGTTGCTCCCATGTTTTTACTTCCATAGTCTCTAATATCAATTCCTTTAAAAAGCCTACTTACAATTAAAGCCCAAGGAATTGATCCCATTAAATAGGAAAATATCAATAATAAAATAGGTACAATAATTCCCATATAATCACCATCCATATATGGTGTATTATACTAACAAGAAATAAAAATTTCTACATATTTACTTTAAAAAAAGGGGTATAAAAACAATGTAGAACTTTGTCGATTATCAAAATATATAAGTAAAATAAAGCTTTTTTATGCTTTTTGCTTGCAATAATTAAAAAAATATGATAAAATAAGAAAAAAGAACAAGAAAGGGTGATTAATGTGGCAGAAACAAAAAACCGCACCAACGTTTATGATGAGAGTTCCATTCAAGTACTTCAAGGATTAGAGGCCGTACGTAAACGTCCAGGTATGTACATTGGTTCAACTGATACAAGAGGTTTACACCACTTAGTATGGGAAATAGTTGACAATGCAATTGATGAAGCTTTATCTGGATATGGTACAAAGATTATAGTTAACATTTATCCTGATAATAGTATTGAAGTAATCGATAATGGACGTGGTATTCCTACAGGTATTCATAAAACCGAAAAACTTCCAACTCCACAAGTAATATTTAATACTCTTCACTCTGGTGGTAAGTTTGATGCAAATGGCGGTTATAAAGTATCAAGTGGTCTACACGGCGTAGGTTCAAGTGTCGTTAATGCTTTAAGTGAGTGGTTGACTGTTACTATCTATCGTGATGGCAAAATCTACAATCAAACCTACCGTAATGGGGGAAAGATAATTGAAAAGCCTAAAAACTTAGGAGAAACTAGAAGAACTGGTACAACCATTCATTTTAAACCAGATCCTAAAATCTTTTCTACGACTATCTTTGATTATAAAACGATTGCGAATAGATTAAAAGAATCCGCTTTCTTAATTAAAAACTTACGTATTGAATTAAATGACCAAAGAACTGGTAAGAGTGATGTCTTCCACTATGAAAATGGTATTGTTGAATTCATTAAATCTATTATTGAAAATAAAAAACCTATTCATGAAGTAGCCTTCTTCCAAGGTACAATCTCAAAAATTCAAGTTGAAGTAGCAATCCAATATTGTAAAGACTACTATGGAGAAAATCTACTATCATTTGTTAATAACATTCGTACTCGTGATGGTGGTACTCATGAAATTGGCTTTAAAGCAGGTTTAACTAGAGCATTCAATGAACATGCTAGAATGATTGGGGCTTTAAAAGATCGTGATACAAATATTGAAGGTTCAATTATCCGACAAGGTTTAACCGCAATTCTTTCAGTCCGTATTCCAGAAGAATTATTACAATTTGAAAGCCAAACCAAAAATAAACTAGGTACAGCCGAGGCTAAACCAGCAGTTGAACAAATTGTCTATGAACAATTTAAATCATTCCTAGCTGAAAATGGTCAAATATCAAATATCTTAGTAAATAACGCAATTAAAGCTGTTAAGGCTCAAGAAGCGGCTCGTAAAGCTTTAGATGACTATCGTCAAGTAACCAAGAAAATCTCCAAACCTGCTAACTTAATCGGTAAACTTACGCCTCCTCAAGAGAAAAATCCTCAAATTAATGAATTATTCTTAGTCGAAGGTGACTCTGCCGGTGGTTCAGCGAAGAGTGGTAGAGATCGTACTTTCCAAGCTATCTTGCCACTACGTGGTAAAGTTTTAAATACAGCGAAGAAAAAATTAGAAGAAATCTTAAAGAATGATGAAATTGTATCTATCATCAATGCGATAGGTGGCGGATTTGGTAAAGACTTTGATATCACTAAATCTAACTATCGCCGTATTATCATCATGACTGATGCCGATACCGATGGTGCTCATATTCAAATTCTATTACTTACTTTCTTCTTTAATTATATGCGACCACTACTTGAAAATGGTTATGTTTATATTGCAACTCCTCCTCTATACAAGTTAACAACTAAAAATGGTATTGACTATGCATGGACGGATGAAGAACTAAGAGATAAAATCGGTAATCAAAAGAATGTTCAAATCCAACGTTACAAAGGATTAGGTGAAATGAATGCTGAACAACTATGGGAAACAACTATGGACCCAGCTAATCGTACTTTAATCCAAGTTGATATTGGCGAACTTGATGTTGCGGAAAACAGTGTAAATGTATTAATGGGTGATGAAGTAGAACCACGTCGTGAATGGATTGAAGAAAATGTTATCTTTGACTATGATGATAGTGGATTCACATTAGAAGAGGAAGGAGCAAATGGCGATGAGTAGAAGTGTATCAAGTAAAATAAATCGATTTGCAACCGAAACTGTTCTAAAAGAAAACTTTGAAAAAATAATGGGAGATCGTTTTGGAAGATATTCCAAATATATCATTCAAGATCGTGCCCTACCTGATGTGCGTGATGGCTTAAAACCTGTACAACGCCGTATCCTTTTCGCAATGTATAAACTAGGCCTATTTAGTAATAAACCACATAAAAAGAGTGCGCGTATTGTTGGTGACGTTATTGGTAAGTACCATCCACATGGTGATACTGCCGTATATGAAGCCTTAGTCAGAATGAGTCAAGACTTTAAGATTTTACTACCACTTGTTGACATGCATGGAAATAATGGTAGTATTGATGGCGACTCAGCTGCGGCCATGCGTTATACTGAGGCTAGACTCAGCAAATATGCTGAATTACTATTACAAGATTTAAATAAAAAAACAGTTTCTTTTATGCCTAACTTTGATGATGAAGAACTTGAACCAGTAGTACTACCTGCCAAATTCCCTAATGTTTTAGTAAATGGTGGTACTGGTGTTGCTTCAGGTTATGCAACCAACATTCCTCCTCATAATCCTGGAGAAATCATTGATGCTTGTATTCTTCGTCTAACTAATCCGAAATGTACCCTTGAGGATGTCTTACAAATTGTCAAAGGTCCCGACTTTCCAACTGGTGGTATTGTTCAAGGATTAGATGGCATCAAAAGTGCCTTTGAAACCGGTATCGGCAAGGTAATGGTCAAAGCCAAAACGGAAATTGTTCCTTATAAGGGTGACAATCGTATTATTATCTCAGAAATTCCTTATGAAGTTAATAAGGCAGAACTTCTAAAAAGAATGAGTGATACCGTTGAACAAAAAGGTGTTGATGGAGTTAAAACCATTCGTGATGAAACTGACCGTGAAGGTTTACGTATCATCATTGATGTTAGAAAAGATGTTAATCCAGAAACTATCTTACAAGTATTATTCAAATATACGGATTTACAAAAATCATACAACTACAATATGATTGTTGTAAGTTATGGTAAACCAATGCAAATGGGATTACTTGATATCATTGATTCATACATTGTCCATCAAAAAGAAGTTGTAACTAATCTTTGTAACTTTGAATTACTAAAGGCCAACAAAAGACTTGAAATTGTTGATGGTTTAATTTCCATGGTTTCTATTCTAGATTCCGTTATTGCGACAATCAGAAATTCTAAAAACAAAATGGATGCGAAAGAAAATATCATCTCTAAATATGGCTTTACCGAAATTCAAGCTGAAGCTATCGTAATGTTACAACTATACCGTTTAACTAATACCGATATCTTTGCTTTAAAACAAGAAAGAGCTGACCTTGAAAATTTAGTTGTTAAACTTACAAGAATCTTAAATAGTGAAAAAGCCTTAGTTAAAGAAATCATTAAAGAAATGACGGAAACTAAAGAAATCATCAATGTTCCTCGTAAAACTCAAATCGAAGAATACTTTGAAGAAGTTACCGTAAAAACTGAAGAAATTATCGCAAGTGAAGAAGTCATCTTAATCATTACTCATGATGGATACTTAAAACGCTTAAGTAAGAAGGCTTTTGCAGCCTCAACCGAAGCAACTAAACTTAAAGATGGTGATATCATCTCGGATATTTACAATGTAACAACGACGGATACTTTAATCCAGTTTACTAATCTTGGAAACTATGTATTCTTACCAATTCACAAGATTCCTGACTGTAAACACAAAGATTTAGGTTACCATGTAAGTACCTTAATCTCCATGGATCCAACCGAAAAGATTGTTTTCTCATATCCAGTTACTAACTTTGATGAAAACAAATTTGTCCTCCTTACAACTAAACAAGGATTAATCAAACGTATTCCTTTATCAAGTCTTAAAGTAAATCGTTACTCTAAAGTATTACAAGCAACCAAACTTAAAGATGGTGATGAAGTAGTAAGTGCGGATATTGCGACTGGAGATAATATTGAAGTTGTCATTGCAACCAAAGATGGCTTCATGAATCGCTATGATGCATCAGAAATTAGTGTCATGGAAGCTGCCTCATATGGAGTTAAAGCCATTGAACTTAAGAGTAGACCTAATGACTATGTCATTGGTGCGAAGTATGTTATGGAAAAAGACATCATCTTACTACTTACAAATCGTGGTAACATCAAACGTTTCCGTGTTGATGAAATCAATAAAGGAAAGAAGAACCATGTTGGTAAGATGTATCTAAAGGTTGTAAAATCCAACATGCATGAAGGTCTTGCCTTAGATGTTGTTCATGCTAAAAATGCCAATGCAGATTCTGCTATCTACATCAGATGTGAAAAAGAATTTGTCTCAATCGATTATACAATCTTAAGAAAAGCCATCGCTGATAATGGAATGAAAATGGTTACCCCAAGTGCAGGAAAACCACTTGACTTAATTATTTGCAGAAATGACTATGATGTAAATCCAGATCAAAACTAGAATCAATCAAAACTGTTAGTGTTATACTAGCAGTTTTTTATTTTTTAAAAAATTTTCTTTATTCTTATTTTTTCTACAAAATTCGACAAATTTTCATAATCTTTTATGTTATAATTAAGGCATCACTAAAAAATAGTGAAATAAAATTAAGGAGAAAGAAAAATGACAGAAAACTATGAAATTGTTAATTTAAAGATGAAAACAATAGAAACATCAACATTAACAGTCCTTCCAACAAATGATTATGTTGTAACAAATCAAACCCATTAGGTTCACTTAACGGTGCCTTTTACTACTCATAAGCTAGTCTATGAAGAATCAAATAGAGGTATGACATTTGTATATCAAGATACCTTAAAAAAACTTATAAACACAACTAAACTTACAAACTATGAAACAGAGAATCATCAAATAGTTTTAGGAAATAAAACTTTAGAATATGATGAAATAAGAGAAAACACTTATGTTATTTTAGCATTAAAAGTAAAAATCATCAATGAAGTTGTTGATTCAACCTTAGATAAAGAAGTAAAAGTAAAACTATATGAAAATAATAATGTTTTTAAAGAAGTAAAAACCTTAAATCCAACTAATCAAAACTATCAATTTGTATGTTTCTTATATAAACTACCAGAACAAACTGAAAGATTAATCAATCTACATTTAAAAATTTCTTCTAGGTATAAAGTTAAAATTTATGATTATGAATTAATCGATAAAATTGAAAATTGTGAAAAATACTTTGTAAGCGAAGATGAGAAAACCATCAGTTTAAATGATACATATGAAATGTATTATTGTAAAGACGATGAAATAATATATTTCGATGGATTTATCACAAAAGAAGATATAATTCAAAATATTTATAATTTATATATCAATTATAAGACAGGAACAAGAGATTTTTGGTATAATGATGGTAAGAATTATCTTCCTGGAGTTATGGCCATCGTAATTGAGACTACTAAACAAAACTACGTTACCATAACTCATGAAATGAAACTAGATAAAGTCATCGAAACCAAAGGCATAAAG
>SAMEA104315437__coassemble_239_pt1 | contig 41813 bp, 45 predicted proteins | sample SAMEA104315437__metabat2_high_PE_004 | metagenome-assembled genome bin SAMEA104315437 (sample SAMEA104315437) | gut metagenome | biome: Monkey gut; feature: monkey-associated habitat; material: faeces | place: China | collected 2013
CCAAAGGTATATTTTTAACCTTTTTTGATAGGTCGAAACTACCAAAGGTATATTTCTATTAGAATGTATAATTTATTTATATTCTTTCACAATTGATTTATATTTTTCATCAAGTCCAATAATCAAAATATTCAAAAAAAAGTTATTCAAATTATTATTGTTTTTATTATCTTCTAAACAACTTAATATCAAATTTTCCATTTCACAATAATCAATATTAGAATATAGTGGATCATCAAAAATAAAATGATACTCACCTTCAATAAAGCCATTGTAAAAAAGTAAAAAAAACAATTTACTTAAATATGTTTTATTATCAAAAATATTAGTAAAGTACTTTTTTATATTTTTTTTCATAAAAAAACCTCCTATTAATATTATAATCAGTAGGAGCTTTTTTATGAATTTTGTTTAAGATCGTATTCTCTTAAACAATATAAAGTTAAATTCCAACAATTATGTATTAGTGATTGTCTATCATCAATCAACAAATGGCATTCTTTATCATCAATAACTGCTAGACCATCATATAACCTTCTAATCATTTTTTCATTTTTTGGTTTATCATCTTTATCAAACAAAGACTCAAATTTTTCTTTTGGAACATGCTTTGTTAAATTATAAACTATAAATATAGGATAATTTTCTTTATTAATTTTTTGAATTGTGCTTTCGTATGCATCTGCAAATTCTTTTACACTATTAGTTATTATTCTCAATTCAGTTTTATCAATGCACTTTATAGATTTTTTTTGCAACAATATACTTTTAATATTTTTAAGGAATTCTGGAAAATAATCTTGATCTTTATAATATATTAAATTCCAAAAAGAAACATCGTTAAACTTATAAAACGAATCTGTAATTTTATTATCTTTAAGATCTTTATTGTCAATAATTTCATTTTCAAAAACATCTTTTGTAATTAAACCACAATCATTTTCTTTGGCAAAAGAACGCATCAGCAATTCAGCAATTTCGCCTAAAAAACTGACCTTATCATTAAAAATAACATTTGTATATGCAAAAAAACGACTAATCATAAATTGATCTGCAGCATTAATTGCTTTTTTATCTATTCCAACAATTGATTTACCCTCGTATGAGCCTATTTTTAAATTAGAAATCAAAAAATCTATATCTATTGTTCCATAAGATGTTCCTGAACTTTTACTATCTCTTAATAAATAATCTAGCCTATCCGCATCAAGTTCTGAATGTAATAATTGGATTTTAACGCATAAAGAATCATCCATATCCATGTCAACATATCCAGTAATCATATGATGCAATTGTTGTTTTAAATTGTCAATATTTTGTTTTATTTCAAAATCAGGCATTTTTAAATACTTTTCAAATATTTCTAGAATTTCCTTGTTTTCAGTGGCAATCTTTGAACTAACTTTTTCATGATGAAATTTATTAGTTTGTAGAGTCAAAAAATCCTTTGTTATTACTTGGTTTTTTATCTTTACAATTTTTTGTTCTATTTCTTTATATTGTGCTGCTATGATTCCGTTAAAAAATTCTTTTTCTTGTCCATACGACTGTATGTTCTTTGAATAAGCAGCTTCACCAACATGAGATAAGGGATAATGACCAATATCGTGAAGAAGACCTGCTAGTCTAACTATTTGTCTATCCTCATCAGAAAAATTTAAAGAAAGAGCCATTTTATCTATTATATGCATTACACCAAGTGAATGTGAATATCTAGTATGTTCACTACCAGGAAAAATCCAATGTGTAAGACTTAACTGTTTGATGTCTTGTAATCTTTTGAATATTCTAGTATCAATTATTTCTTTTTCTATTGAAGTAATGGGAATTAAACCATGCACATCATCTAATATATTTTTAACAAATTTTAAAGACATTATTTTATCCTAAAAATTAAATTGAAGAATTTTTTTATTTATATCATTATATTTCAAATGAGGTTTTTTAGTTAGTAATTTTGATAAAATCTCTTCATTAGTCAGATTAATATCAATTTCTTTAAAGAACATCATTGAAGCCTTAGCTTCAACAACATTCACAACATCGTATTGTTTTCCTTCAGCAAATTCACTTAACATTTTTCTAAATTTATTTATTAAATCTAGCTCTTTATCATTAAAATCACATTTAATTTTAACATCAGTTGAACAATAGATTTTTAAATCTTCAGCTAATTCTGAAGAATATGGACCATATTCATCCCAAACATAGCCATAATAATTTTCAAAAGTCATACCAGATAATGAAAGTATAAATATTGCTTTTTGCATTTCTTTTTTACTATCCATATCAGAAATTTCAAATTTTTTATCATAAATTTTTTCATACGTTTCTAAAAGTTTCTCAACCATTTTTTCACCTCCAGAAGAAAGTATATATATTATAACACATTTTTTTAAAAAAATCTATAAAATTAATAATTTTTATTAAAATCATTTTTATGACGTACTTTTATTCTGCCTGCCATTTTTTACTTATTCCACATTTGAATTTAAACTCAAGTTCATATCTTTTTCTTATAATCACTTCTTCCACAAGGTTTGTAAATGTATCTTCATCAAATCCTTTTATATCAGAATTAATTATTTTTTCTATTTCTTCTAATCTTGATTTAGCAAGAATCATTACTGATTTATTTTCTTCCAGTTTTGCTTTCTTGTTATTTAAAGCGTCTATTTGTTTTTGAACTATAAGTGCTTCTTTTTCATAATCCTCTTTTGAAAGTTCACCTTTTATCTTTTTCTTATATAAGTTTATCATTGCTGTTTGAAGTTTCTTTATTTTTTCTACTGTCTTTTCTAATTCATTAATATTATTATCATTTAATACAGTATTTATATTTTCAAGTAATATTTCTTTTACAGCATCAGAGTCTTGCATTAGTTCTTTCATTACTTCAACAAATGCATTCTCAATTGCTTTTTCCGTAATATACATTTGCCCACATTTATCCTTATTGAGCTTATGTTCTGCACATACCCATGTTTGGACATATTCTCCTTTAACTGTTTGTGCATGACGCCTATAATAATTTCCACATTCTCCACATTTTATTTTTTTACTGAATGGATATTTGCTTGAATATCTACCTTTATTACTATTAGAATATCCTTCAGTTATTTTTCTTTCACTTATAAGTGCTTGTACTAATTCAAATGTTTCTTTAGAGATTATTGCAGGGTGATGATTTTCAACAAGATACATTTTCTTCTGTCCTGTATTCTTTTCCCTCTTTTTACTTAATACATCTCTTTTATAAGTTTTATTCATTAGTGCAGTTCCAATATACTTTTCATTTGTCAGTATACTTACTATTACTGTTTTATACCATTTTTTGCCATTAGATGGTGTTGAAATGTTATCTTCATCTAAACCATTTGCAATTGCATTTATTGATTTTCCACCAATATATTCTCTATAAATTCTTTTTACAACTTCTGCTTCTTCTGGTACAATTACTAGTTCACCATTCTCATTCTTTTTATATCCTAAAAACCTTGAATAGTTTAACATCATATCTCCCTTTTCAAACTTTTTATCCATTGCCCAAGTTACATTTTTACTTATTGTTCTTGATTCTTCTTCTGCCATTGCTGCTAATATCGTTATCATTATCTCGCCACCAGGTTCGCTAGTATCTTGATTATTTGTTTCAAAGTATACTCCTACACCTGCTTCTTTTAGTATTCTTATATACTTAAGTGCTTCTTCTGTATTTCTAGCAAATCTGGCTATAGATTTAACAATAATCTTATTTATTTTACCACTAACAGCATCATTTATCATTTTTAAAAATTGTGGTCTTTTTTCAGCTTGTGTTCCAGTGATTCCAGGATCTGCATATATACCTACAAAATCCCATTCATTTTTATTATTAATATATCTTGTATAATAATCTACTTGCCGTTCAAATGAATCTTCCTGTTCTTCCCTATCAGTAGATACTCTAGCATAAGCTGCTACTTTAATCTTATCTTTTAAGAAATTAACTGTTCCATATTTTGTTCTTGGAATTATTATTGATTTTCTTTCATTTACTTGCATTTTTTACCTCCAGCTAATTTCCATATTTCTTTATTTCCTGCATGTCCATTTGTGTAATGTTTAGTTATTACAGCATCGTTATAGAATACAAAGATCACCATCCAATCAAGAATGGTGACCTCTTTTATATATTTATGCACTATGCTTTCATCAAATTTAGTTATCTTTTCATTATTGTTATTTGTAGAGTTAAATTTACTTGCAACAGTTAGACTACTTTCTAACAATGCAATTTCTTTTTTTAATGCAGTTTGTTCTATTTCATAGTTTTCTTTTGAAATAAATCCTTTTACAAGCAATTGATTTAGTTCCTTTACTAAGCTAAATTTTCCTTCTAATTCTTGTTTAATTACTTCTGCACCAAGATATTTATTATTCACAAAATCATTATATGCTTCAATAAACAACGCATTTATAACTTCATCTTTAATTGCATGATTTCCACATGCCTTTATTCCATATTTCTTATTTGTACTGCAACTATAATATTCACATCTTGAAGATGTTCCCGAATTTGCTATTTTATGTTGATATGTTGCACCACATTTTCCACATCTGATTAGACTGGTAAATGGATATAGTACTGGCTCTCTATTTACTAATTTTTTTGCTGATCTACGCTCAAATATTTTTTGTACTTTATTCCATAGTTCTTCACTAATTATTGCTTCATGATTTCCTTGAACATAATACATATCTTTTTCACCTCTATTTTTTAATCTTTTTCCTTTTTCTGAATAAAACTTTTGTAGCATTAAATCGCCCTTATATTTTTCATTTCTTAAAATATTTCTAATAGTACCATCTGTCCATTTTACACCTTTTGCTGAAGGAATATTTTTTTCATTTAATGTCTTTGCTATTTTAGTTGAACTGTAGTTGCCAGTAGCATATAACGTATATATTTTTTTTACAACTTTTGCTTGTTCTTCATTGATAATTAACTCTTTGTTATTTAAAACATTATAACCATATATGATGTAACCCATTACATTTTCGCCATTTTTAAACTTATCTTGTATAGTCCATTTTATATTTGTACTATAGTTTGCCAAATCTTCCTCTGCTAATGCCGCAGCAATTGTTAAGTATAATTCACTATTTGTATTAAGCGAATTTATATTTTCTTTTTCAAATATTATTGCTATTCCTTTTTCTCTTAATCTCTTTACGATTGATAATAATTCTTCTGTATTTCGAGCAAATCTCTGAACTGATTTAGTAAAGATAATGTCTATATTCCCTCTTTCGGCTTCTTCAATCAATGCCATAAATTGAGGACGTCTTGTAGCATATTTTCCACTGATTCCTTTGTCTGCAAATAATCCAACATATTCATAATCACCATTTTTTGTTAAAATTTCATTCCAATAATCACTTTGATATTGAAAACTAGTTTCTTGATTTCTTTTGTTTGTTGAAACTCTTGCATATGCTGCAACTTTCTTCATTTTGCTTACCTCCTTAGACATTTTATTATTTCAACCATTTACTAAAAGGGAACATAAATTTTTCAAATTTAAATTATCCTTCAGCTGGCAACAAAACAATATCACAATTGTTTATTTAAGTCCAGCCGAAAGAGAATATTTAATTAATTTTTTCTTCATTTAGTTTAATTATTTTTTTCTTTTCTTCATCAGTTAGCAACCCCTTAATCCAAAGTTTATTTACTAACATATTTAAGTATGCAAGTCTTATTTCTTTACCTGCCACTTTCATCACCTTTCTTTAATTGTTTAACAATCTGATTCGTTCCTGTTGCAGTTAAACCACTTGCTGCACCAATTACAATAGCCATAAATATATTTTTTGCTGGAATGATTTCTGGTACAAAATAATATGAAATTATACCAAGTATAACTCCTATTAAACAAGAAATTAGTGGAATAAATCTTTTAAACTTTTCACTACTTCCTACAGCATATTTTATAATTTCAATTATCCAATATACTATTGCTGCTATTGCTGGTACACTTAATATTTCTAAATAATTATTCATTTATTTGCCTCCTTTACTTTTTGTAATAATTCTTTTAAATATTCTAAATATTCAATTGGCATATCACCATCATGAATTCTTTGAATAACTTCATGTTGATCTATTGTTAGTTTTACATCATTATTGTATAAAATAAATAAATTATATGCGATATGATAAATTTTTTTTGTACAATACTTTCCGTTGATTGTAATTAATGGGTTAAAGTTACACAATTTATCCTTTATTATCATTTCTAGTAATTTTATTAAATCTATCTTACACTCTAAAATGTTATATTTAATCGGAAAGTCTTCACCTATAATTTTTGTATCCAGTTGATAATTAACTAATAAAAACCAATAATTATTATTATAATCGGCTTTAAATTGCATTAATTCCTTTAATCTTTTTCTTGAAGTTTTAATTAAATCTATGCCTTCCTTCACTTCTCTTTTATAAAAGACTGTATCATCTAATTCTATCATATCAACATCTTTATTATTTTCTATTCCTAATAGCGTTGAACCTATCATATATCTCATGTTAACTCTCCATCGCAAATACTAAATCAACGTAATCAGATGAATTTTCTGCTTCTAAATAAAAATATAACTTTGTTGTTGAAACATATGCCTTTCCAAATACACTTCCATCTGCTGACTTAAAAATAACATAATTATTATATTTTTCAATTATGAATCCTTGCTTAATATGATTAGAAGCTAAATTAATTACTGTTGCTCCTGTTGAACTATTAGCTCTAACTTTTAATGCTGTTGCAGAACTTCCTCCAACATCTATGCAAATTAATCTTGCATGATTATATCCTGATACTGATAGACTATGCCAACTATTACACTCAATTGACAAATGACCAACGTTTTGTACCATTCCACTTGCTCTTGCAGCATCATCCCACTCTCTTACTTTTGCATCAGTAATAGTATCTAGTACTGATTTGTTTTCATGTGTATGATTATTAGAATAGGCAGTTGACACTTTTGTTTTTTCATCTTGAGTGTAATCATTAGTAGATAGACCTTTTCCACTTATTTTATCGACTTTACCTGAAAGTAGTGTTTTGATTTTACTCCACACTCTTTCAAGTCCTGTCTTATCTAAATAACTTTTAGCCATATAGCACCTCTTATGATGCTAAAATTGTATCAATCTCCGTATTTGTGATTGCTACTAAATCTGATGTTTTTTGATACCCACTTAAATCAATAAAGCCACTTAATACATCCCATAGTTTTACTCCATCACTATTAACACAAACTACATTGGTTCCAGCTGGATATCCTTTTCCTTGTCCTTCAACAAATTTGGATGTTGTAGTAAAAGCATCACTAACATTATATACATCGCCTTCATTTGTTTCTGCCACTGCTGGTAAATTAGCAAAAGTTTTGGTTCCCTTTATTTTATATATGCCTGCAACGTCACTTTTCTTAGCAAAGGTACTTAGATCTATTTTTGCATGACTTGTTGCCTTCGTTGATTCTAGAATTACTTCACCATCATACTCTACAATTACTCCTTCAACAAAAGTACTATATGGATCATTGGCTTGGTTTTCCAATTTTTCTTTTAAAGCTGTTGTAAAATCATTTGTTGAAAGTCCTTTACCGCTAACCTTATCAACCTTATTTCCAAGTGCTGCATTAATTATTTTATTTTGTACTGGATTAGTAGAGGTTGAACTAAGAGTTGTATCAACAGTTATTTTAGTTGCTCCAGCTGTAATTCCTTCTAGTTTTTCTTTTAAGGCTGTTGTAAAATCATTTGTTGAAAGTCCTTTTCCACTAACTTTATCAACTTTGTTGTTAAGTAAATTTTCTACTTCATATGTATAAGTATTAGTTGAAAGATTAGTTATTGATGCAGTGTAAATATTATAATTAGTATCATATAATTTAAACTTGTATGTAGTTTTATTTGTTTCAAAATCGCTATAATCGCTCTTTTCAAATAAGTATACATAGTTTATATTTTCTGAAGAACCTCCTGAAGTATTTGTTATAGATACAACTATTTTTTCTGAATTATTTAATTCGGAATAAATTGAAACAAGATGACCAATTAATTCTTCTTCTGTGTATCCTCTTGCTCCATTGTAAACAATATAATTTTTCTCAGCACCTGCTTCTATTCCTTCTAACTTAGTTTTAAGTTCTCCAGTAAAATCATTTGTTGATAACCCTTTACCACTCACCTTATCGACTTTATTTCCAAGTGCTGTATTGATTACTTTATTTTGTACTGGATTTGTAGATGTTGTACTAAGTGACGCATCAACTACTGTTTTGTTTGCTCCACTAGCTATTCCATCTAGTTTTGTTTTTAATGTATCTGTAAAATCATTTGCTGATAACCCTTTACCGCTTATCTTATCAACTTTATTTTCAAGCGCAGTATTAATTATTTTATTTTGTACTGGATTAGTTGATGATGCACTTAGGGCACTATCAACTGTTGTTTTATTTGCACCTGTTTCTATTCCATCAAGTTTAGTTTTGTAAGTATTACTAAAATCATTTGTTGATAATCCTTTACCTGTTACCTTATCTTGTTTTCCTCCAAGTAAAGTTTTTAATTTTGTCCATAAATAGGTTAATCCTGTTTGGTCTAAAAATTTCTTTGACATTTTATTTTCCTCCGTTTAATATGTTTTCAATGTCTTCAATTGTCATGCATATTGGCATATCTTCTTTTTGTGCATAACTTTTTAAATCTTCGCTAGAAGCAAATCCTGTATGTCCACACGATTCATAATCTAAATTATCTAGTTTGGCATGGTCAGTTATTCCCTTAGACATTACCATTATGTCTGTGGTTATCACCTTGTTTACTGGCAATCTTATATTATAAATAATTTTCATTACTCTACCACTACCTTATTTTTCTTCATTAAGGTTGTAATAAATTCACCATTAAATCTAGCATCAAGTGAATAAACACCTTCAACCAACTTTTCTGATAATTCTTCATCAACATACATTTGTAAAGTACCTGTAGCAATGGCTTCAAATCTTGCCACACGTTCACTCTTATAGTTAACTAAAAATATTTCTATTTTATCAGTTTTTTTAAATTCTATAGGATTTCCTTCATCATCTTGTATATTAAATTCGAAAGTCAAGACAAAGGTATCTCCATGATACCACCTTATACTTCCATCTTTACACATTCTTGGAGATTGTTCTGCTATTCTCATAAAACGATCCTCCTGTAAAATAAAAAGGACTAGTTTCTAGCCCTCATTAATTGTTTTTCCTATTAGGATATATTCCCATATGTTTATTTCAAGTTCTCCTAATAATTCTTGTGCTTCTATGTAAAAGTCATTATCTTTATCAGTATTAAACATATCACCAACAGACCATCTCAATCTATGAATGATATAAAGTCTAATAATCATTTCTTGAAATCTTTCTTTTACAGCATCATCATTAAATTGTTTAATATCGTAGTCTTGCATATACTTTGGTCCTTTCTTTTTTGTAACAGAAAGTATACCACAATACTTAATTAAGTCTAGCAATATATTCACTTTTTTGAATTTTGTTCTAGTAAATATTCATATAAATCTTCTCTTACCTCATGATATTCAGAAAGTGCTTCTTTTAATTCACCATTAGTTCTTCCATCCCTTATTGCAATAGCATTAGCGTAAGTTAATTTACCTATCGCATCAATTGATTTTAAAATTAATATATTCTCTTTGGCTTTTCTCTTTTCTCGTTCTTTTTCTTTTGCTTCTTGCTTTGCAAAATATGATTTCAAAAAGAAAAGTACCATTCCACTAATTATACTTCCTAAAATACTAATTATAATTGCTACCATATTTCCTCCTAAAAAATTCGTTTATATTTAATTTTATAACTAATTCCTTCTTTGTTTGATGCTAGAGTATCTGCAATATTAAATTCACCAGTTATATTACTTGTAGAATATACTCCACTACTACTTACAAATAGGTCCACTCTAAATGTAGTGTTTGCATAATATGTTACTTTTAATCTAGCACTTCTATACCATCTTGCTTCTGCATCATTTGCAACGTAATAATGGTTTGGACCACTAGGAGCTTCATAGCCTCTTGCTTCATATTCAGTACTTGAAGTTTTATCCATTCCTAAAACATCGACAAATGTTGTGGAATATCCGCCAATGTGAGATGCATCATCTAGAATTTCAACTTTAAATAAATATATTCCATATGGAAGATTTGTTGTTCCAGGAACTAATTCTGTCCAACTACCATTTAAAATTGCAGCACTTCCTGCACTACCTGTTGTTGGAATCGAGGTAGTTCCTGTTAATAATTTACCAGGTATTTTTGTAATTGGTATTTCAACATTTCCAGTTCCGTCAAAATCTTGTGGTGTTGCAGTTACTCCTGTTACCGTAATAGTAGCCTTATATTTTAATCTCACTGCTGTTTCGGCAGCAATTGGTAAATCTGTAAGTGTTCCGTCTTTGTTTTTTATATTTGGTCTGAATGCCATAAAATTTATTACTCCTCTATAAATACAATATTAGAAATTGTTACACTAACACTTGCTAATGTTTTCTTTTCTATTTTGCAACTTATCTCATATAAATATTTTTCATTTTCACCTAAGTCATTAAATATTTTTGGTGTTACTTGATCTCCTGCTACGTAATCTGTTTTAGGTTCTGTCCAATTTGGCATATACTACCTCCTTATGATTTTTTTCTTCCACGAGTTTCTTCTCTTAGACTACCATCATATGATATTTTATTTGATTCACATATTAAGGTGTTTTCTTCACCTGGTCCTTTATCACAATTATAAATTTTTCCAAGTTCTAATTCAGGATTTCCTCTCCATATTGATGTAACCGTTCCTTCACCTGCTTTTAATTTTTTAAGTAAATGGTTCGCAATTCTTAACGCATCATTTTTAGATTGCAAGAATTTACATGTTGGATGTGAATATTCAAACACACCAAAATCTCTGACACTTTCATCATCTTGTACATAGATTGATTTATATGTTATATCTATTGCTGGACCAGTTATTATAAGGTTTGCTGTTTCAGTTGTATCGGTTTTGTTTTTTAATTTAATCTTACAAGCATTAGTTCCACTATCAAAACTTATAATATCAATATTAGCATTATTAACTACAGGAGCAGCTGCTGCAACTTCACTAGCGTAATCTATCATTAATTCTATTTCTTCATTAGCATTAATTGTAATGCTTGTATTTAATGCTTCTGTTATATCTTCACTTATAACTACTTCAGCATATTCAACTATTATTCTATTAGCAAATTCAGTCAAAGAAATATTTGAAGTATATGAAAACATATTATCTTTTGAAAGTTCAATGTTTGATAATTCTTTTTCATCAAAATCAGATACAATCATTAATTTATCATTTCTATCAATATAGATAAAACAAAGGCCTGTGTTAGCTATTTCTTGTAAAGCATCCCAAACAGACATTTTCTCCATAAAAACATCCCCTACTTTAATTTCTAATAAAAGTGGCGATATTTCATATTTCGTTATACCTGCTTTTTTCAAAATATTTTCGGCAATATAATAAAGACTAACTCCAAAATCAATAGTAAATCCCAGATATGTTTTATTTTGCAAACGTAATAGTTTATCTACAGCAGTACATTTAAGCCATCTTCCATCATCTTCTACCTTCCATTCTTCTGAATAAAATGTACCAAGAGATGTGTATTCGATTGTTCCATTTTTTTCTATACCAATGAACGGTCTTACTTTTCTGTCTAACACAAGTAAATTCTTTAAATACCCTTTTGTGAACTTCTCGTCCTTATTATATAAGAGAATATTCATAGAGTCAGAATTGATATTATAACTAGCGTCTTCCGAACACATTTCTTCCATTACTTCAAATGATTTAATACATGATTCATCATATGTTTCTGCAAGACTATCATAAAACCTTAAAAGTTTAACACATGCATTACTATTACTCCACTTGGTAATTGTTATTTTAATGCTAGTTATATTTTCAAGAGTTTTATAAATCTTGTATTGCACCAAAGTATTTTTAGTTACAATTTCTTTTGATATCACTTTTTCATCACTAATAAACTCTAATACAAAATCTACAGGATATTGATTTAATAAACTATCTCCAATAATAAGCCATGATACTATTGCCCTCTTTTTAAATTTCAAAGTTAATGTCTGTGGAGTAATAAATGTATTATCTTCTTTTGATAACTCTTTACCCCACCAACCAATAACTGACCTATCATCCATCATTTGATATGTTCCATCAAGAATTGAATTACCATCCATTGTGCAACTCTTAACACTTGGCACCATATATGATTTATACACTTCATCAGGATGACTTATTAAAGAATTGTCTATAACATCTACTCCTTCAACTTGTTCTGTATCACTGTCAGAATAAATAATTTCAACTTTTCCATAAACTTTTCTAGGATTATCACTATAACTCATTTTATCTCTCCTCAAAGGTTATACTTACATTCTTCCATAGAATTGAATCATTAACCCAATCATATGTTGGAGAATATGAAAAATCACCAGCTCTAGTTGTTAATGTAGTTAAGTCTCCATTTGTACTTTCTCTATAGCTTATAGTTGTAAAACCATTTTTCATAAGTTCTTCTTTTAATATTTTCATATCTTTTTGTTTTAAATAATCCCAGGTAACATTAATGATTTTCTTTTTTCCTATTTCATCAATCACCATTATTCCACTTATAGTTCGTTCTGTTTTATCTAAGATTTCGTAAGAATATTCTATTTCTTTGGGTGATGAAATTTCCTTTCCATTTATTTTAAAGAATATCATATTGTCTTCTCCCTTAAAACTATGCCATGTCTTTTATATTCCTTAGTTAGTTTTGGCATCATTAATCTTGCAAGTGTTACTCCATCAAGTTCTAATACTATTTCTTTTTGATCATTAAACTTCATTCCAGAATTAGTACTATTTAGTTTAAACAATCCATTTATTAAATCACCAAAAGGACTAGTACCACTTCCAACCACACTTTTATTTAAAGGGACGACGTTTAATGTAGAAGCAAGAGATAAAGCTGCATTTTCGATTAACGGCATATTTTGATACATATCATTTGCCATCATATTCATAAGGTTAGGTATCCACTCATCTGCAGTGTGTCCTGGACCTTTTTTTGTTGGCGAACCAAATCCTAAAAAATCCTTAATTGATTGTCCTACGCTTTTCACTCCGTCAACAACACTGTTCCATGCGTTCTTTATTCCATCAGCAATATTTTGAATTAAGTTTTTACCCCAATTAAATGCATCGCTAATAATTCCTGAAATATAATCTTTAATTCCTGTAAATAGATTTACTACAGCATTCCAAATGTTTGAAACTGTACTTTTAATTCCTTCAAACAAACTAATAAAGAATGAAGCAATTTTTTCATTACAGTCTTTTACCATTACTACAATTTTATCAAATAATGAACCCATAACTGTTTTAAATCCTTCTACAAATCCTTTGAAGAATTCATAAAATGCAAGTCCTAAATTCTTTAATGCTTCCCATGCGTTGCTTCCTGCATTTTGCAAATGTTCCCATGCTCCACTAAAGTCTCCTTGTAGCAATGAACATAAAGCCATGATAATCTCCAAAATTGCACTAACCACACTTATCACTGATTCTAAAAGTGTTCCTAACATTGAAATAGTTCCATCAATTACACCACCTATTATGCTAAATAATGTGAGTAGTATTACGCCTAGAGCATCAAATAAAGGTTTGAAAGTTTCATACAATTTTTTTATTGTTTCCCATAATGTAGAAAACATCTTTTTTAACTTTTCCCACACTGGTGATAAACTTTCAATTAGTCTTGCAGTTGCCTTTGACATTACTTGCAATAATCTTTTTATAATTGTCACAATAAAATTAACAAGTTTAGTAATAACCGCTTTTATTTTAGACCCATCTTTATTTATTAAATTTTTAATTCCACCTATTATATCTTTAATCATAGTTTTTATTTTAGGAAGGACTAATTTAAAAAAGGCTATAGTTTGATTTGTTATAAGTTTTACGATATCTCCAATTTTATTCAATGCGGCTATAATAACCTTTTTTATATTCTCACCATATTTATTCCAAAATTTAGATATTCCTTTAATAGCATCAGTTACTACTTTTTTAACATATGGCCATACCATTTTTGCAATATCATAAATTTGTTTGAATGACAAAAGAACTAATTTAGCTACAAAACCAAGTACTTTTTCAATTTCTTTTTTTATACTTTCACCATTTTTATCCCACCAGGCTTTAATAGTATTTAATACTCCTAAAACTTTATTTTTAATTGTACTGAATACATTTGAAACATTTGTCTTAAATTCATCATTTGTTTTATATAAATAAGTTAGACTTGTTCCAACAAGAGCAAGTATTCCAATTACCAAACCTGTCTTTGAAAATATCATTGGAATTATTTTTACTATATTTGATAAAACTCCAAATAGTTTACCTAGTCCAAGAGTTAAAGGTCCTATTGCTGCTGCAATCATTGCAATTTTTACGATGTGACTTTTTTCTTCGTTTCCAAGTTTCATTAGTTTTGAAGTAAGTGGAGATATGTACTTAGATATAAATTGTCTAATTATCGGAATTAAAACATCGCCAAAAGATATTGCTATTTCTTCAATTTCTGATTTTAGTATTTTATACTGACCAGTTAGAGTATCAAGTTGTATTGCTGCCATATCTGTTGCTTTAGATGTTCCGGTAATTGATGCTGTCATTTCTTTAATAGCATCACCACCTTTACTCATTAATGCTAACATTCCTGGTCCACCTCTTGCTCCAAACACTTCCATTGCTTGTGAGGTTGTCATTCCAGCTTCACCTAGTCTATTAACAATATCCGCAAAGTCATTTGTTGATGGATTTAATTCATCTACTGATAATCCAAGTTCTTCAAAAACTGCTAACGCTGATGAAGTTGGATTCATTAAACTTACTAGTGCTTGTCTTAAGGTTGTTCCTGCTGTTGAACCATCATAACCTGCATTATATAAAATCGATAATGCTCCAACTGTTTCCTCAATTTCATAACCCAAACTGTTGGCAACAGGTCCAACATAGCCCATTGAATTTGCTAGCTTATCCATTGATGCCATTGAATTACCTATGGCGCTAGCAAAAACATTTGTTACTCTTTCAGCGCTACTTGCTTCTAAACCAAATTGATTTAATGTAGCTATAACTATGTCTGTAGTATCGGCTAACCCATATTGTGTTGCTGAAGCAAGATTAAGTGTTGCTTCAATTGAATCAGCCATTTGGTCTACTTTATATCCTGCAGATGCCATGTAGTACAATGCATCAGCTGCATCACTTGCACTAAATACTGTTTTTGCACCCATTTCACGAGCAAGAGCTGTCATTCTTTCAAAATCTTCTCCTGTTGCTCCTGCTACTGATGCGGCATTTGCCATCGATTGTTCAAACTCTGATGAAGTTTTTACTACTGCTGTTCCAAGCGCTACAATTGGAGCTGTTACTGTTGCTGATAATTTAGTTCCAACTTTTGTTAATGATTTAGACATCTTACCTAAATCACTAGCTGCCTTATCTAATCCTTTTGATAGTGAGGAAATATCAGCTGATATCTTAACTACTAAGTTTCTAATAATTGCCATAAATTCCTCCTATTTTATTATTACTCCTTTTTCTGCCGCCATCATTTTCAATATGGCATCACTTTTGCTTATACTAGTTTTTTCTTTTCTTACATCTTTTAATATTTTTTCAAGTTTAGGAAGCCTTTTTTGTCTAGCAAATGCTTCTATATGCCAAGCAAGACAAATATCATTTTCAAATTGTTCTCTTCTTAACTTTTCTCGTTGTTTTCCAATAAGTGATAACTCATATGGTGTGTATAATCCTATCGTTACTGGATCTATATTAAGATTAATTACTAGTTTTTCACAAAAAGCAAATAAATTAAAAGAGGCGGCATCTATTCCCCCTTACTTGATTTATCTTCTTTTCCAAATGCTAATGTTAATGCTTCGCCAACTTTTTCTGCAATTTTTCCTAGACTTGAATATTCATCAATAATATCACCAACTTTTTCAATTGTTAAATTACTATCTTCATGACATAACCCTGCATAAGTAATAATTAACAAATCCTTAATACCAACATTTTTTAAATCAAGTTTAACTAATGGTTTATTTGTTAAATCTTCAATTTTTGCAAGAGCATTGATACCATATCTTAATGTTCTTGGTTTATCTAAATTTATTGTTATTCCGTGTTTCATTTAATTTATGCTCCTTTCGTAAATGATAAAACACCATTACCTGTGAATTCAAGTGAAATACTAACAACATCATCAACTGGATCTTCTACTGATAAACTATTAATAATTGCTTCGCCGTTGTAATAATTTTTATCATCAACATACAATTTTAATGTTACCGATGTACCATTTAAAAATGCTGTTTGTAAAGTTTCCTGTGTTGAATCTTTAGTTGTTACTTCATAATCTCCTTCACATGATGCTGTCCATTCTTTTAAACCAGTTATATATTTTTTCCAATCATCTCCTAAAGCTGTTGTTTCAAGTGTATCAAGAGATAACTCTAAACTCCAACTTTTCAATCCTATTACTTTATTTGTTTCATCACCAATTATGACTTTACCATTTTTACCAGCTATCGCCATTTTATTTTACCTCCTTATTTTCAATATAATAAAATTCAAATTCAATTGAACACATATACTCTTCAGTATCAAATTTTAGTGATGTATTTGTGTTTAATTCATAATCTGTTTTAATAAATACTGCTTCAATAAAAACTCCACCCATGTTACCATGTAAGTTTTGGATTATTTTTTTAATTAATCTTGATAGTTCACGTGCTTCTTTATATGTTTTTGCATGTGATACTATTTGAATAGTTTGCCTAACAAAGCCTGTATCTCCTTGAAGAGCTGAGTCATAATTAGCTAATACTGATGAATATACAATTGCAGGTAGTACTATATTTTGAGGTAATATCACTGGATATATTTTATTACCTACTATTTTTTTAATTTTTTCATCATTTGATAAATGATTATATAAGCCAATTAATATATCCATTTACATTTTTCCTCCTACTGCTTTTGCAACGTTTTCTGCTATTTCTTCATTAATATTTTTTTGATTACTATCAACCGCATTTCTTAAAAAAGGATTGGCCTCTCTTCCTCGAACTCCAAGTTCAACAAATGTTCCATATTTAATATCTTTATCATAATCAACCTTAACAGTAGCTTTTTTCTTTGTTTGTTTATCTTTACTAAGTTTCAAACTATTCTTTAATGCTCCTGTATCAACTGGACAATTTCTTTTGGCATCCTCTAAAGCTATCTTTCCACCTGCCATAGCACTTTCCATTAACACATTTCCTGCTGCTTCGCCCATTTGTTTCAATCTTTTAACTATCTTTTCTTTTCCTTCAAGATTTACTTTAACTTTCTTTTGTTTAGCACTATACCCCATATGCAACTTTCTCCTTGCAATTTAAAATCGTTGTTGTATGAAGTGTTTCATCATCTGATACTCCAATTATCTCATATATTTTATTCTGATATTTTATTCTATTTAACACACTAATATTTTTATTGTATCTAATGGTTATAGTTGTTGTATTCTCTGCAACAGGCTTTTGTGATTTAAAATATTCTGTTCCACTTATTGGTTCTATTTTTGCCCAAACACTTTCTTTTTTTGTCCATGTACCAACTTCTTCACCATATTCATTTCGCGTAACAACAAATTCTAAAATATCAATTCTTCTATTTAGTTTTCCTATTCTCATCAGAATTTTTCCTTTCTGTACATGAATAACATTTTTTTTACTAAATCAAGTGTTGCATCTAACGCAAGTCCTTCTTTATCATTTTTCTCGACTTGTCTTTCTTCATATAATGTTCCAATAATTATTAACATTGCTTGCTTAATTAAATCTGGTAACATTTCAAATTCATCTAAATTACATCTTATTATTTCTTCTGTTAAAATTCTTGATGTGATAATTAAAGAAGAGATGAGTGCATCATCTTCATCATTATCAACACGTAAATAATGTTTTGTTTCATTTAATGTAAGTAATACACCCATCTTTATTTCTCCTATTCTGAATATCTTGGATCAAATGTTGCTGCAATTATAACACCTGGAATTGTTGATGAAGTCACTCCTTTAATGTTTAATGCTACTCGGTCATATATTCCTTTTAGTATAGAACTATCAACACTAATTACTATAAAAGCAGTATTGCCTGCTTCTCCACCTATTTCAAATTCTTTTCCTGTGCTATCTACATAGTTATATGTTGTTTGTCCAATTTTTTCTTTATACGGAATTGAAATCTCACTTCCATCACTATTTAATTTTGCTAAAATCTGGAATTTAGTTTTTGCAGATGTCCCAACTCCTGTTGCAACTATAAATTCAACATTCTTATCATTTGTAAGTGGCACATATTCAGTTGTTACATCACTTGCAAATATTGTTCCAAGTTCTTTTACTACTTTATATTTTGTTAATGTTTTTGACATTGTTTTATACCTCCTTAATTCCTTTTTGCTAATGCTACAAATGGTGACTGTGTAGCTGTACCTTTATATGGGGTAAGTGGCTTATTCCAAATTGGTTGTCCATCTACACGATAAATAAATCTAAATACATTTTCATCATATAAGAATCTTACATGAATTGAACTTTGTGCATTAATACCACCTTTGTCAATTAATAAATATTGATTTAAATCCGCTAAAATAATATCACCAACTTCTCCTAATGCACTACATTGTTCAAGTGGTATAACTGGTCTACCAAACAATGTTCCATATGGCTTTTCTGATAAGCCTCCTGCAGGAACGTAAACTGGAGTTGTACCAATCTTTAATGTATATAAATATGGTTCTATTTCTTGATTAATAAACCACACTGCATTGTTTCTTGATCTACTCCATACTCTATTCCACATTTTAATTAAATTTTCAACTGTAATTTTTTCTGTTTGATTAGATTCTTTTGCAACTGTTACTAATGAAGAAGAATTTAAAATACCTAATGGCTCGCCTGCTCCTGTACCAGTTAAAATAGCATCATCAATTTTGAATCCAAACTCTTCTGCAAATGCTTGTCTGATAACAGATTCTAATGCAGCTGTATCTTGAAGTAATTCATCAGTTGCATAACATAAACCTGTTAATTTTTTAAGTGATAATTCTAAAACTCTAAACTTTGGTTTTGTTCCAGCAAGTTTATCAGCTTCACCTTCCCAGTATGTTTGAACTCCTCCAAATCTTGAGCCATTTGCACGACTATCTTCATCAACAGCATTAATCTTTAATCCGTTTGCTGAAGTTGAAATAGGAATCTTTTTTACCTTACTTGCAAGAATACCTGTTTCATATGTTCTTTTTAATAATTCAGATACAAAGTCCTGTTGAACTAAAAATCCACCATCACTCGGATTTGATTCATTTAAACCACTTGCAGCACGTGTAGTTAATCTATTATCAACTTGACCACCAGGCATTGATGCACGATATGCAGCCATTAATTGTTCTCCAAAAGTTTTAAATTTTCTTTCTTCATTCTTTGGTGCTGTTTTTACCTCTGGTTTTTCTTCTATTTCATCAGGTTCCATAGCAATCATTCTTTCTGCTCTTTCAATTGATGCATCCCATGAACGAATTTCTTCTTCATATTTATCAATTTCTTTTTGTTCTTCTGAAGATAAAAATCTATCTTCTTTTTCGGCTTTATTTAGAATTTCCATTGCTTTTAATCTTGCATTTTCTCTTTTTGCTCTCATTTCAAGAACTTTCTTCATTGTCATAAGTTTAATTCCTCCTATATATTTTTAAACTTTGCTTTTAGAAAACTTTGTTTTTGTCTTTCTAATTGTTTTTGATTTTTGTTTTTTTTACTATTTTTATATTTTTGATATTCTTCCAATCCACGTATTCCAACATCAGTTTCTTGATATGCTGGAAAAGTAACTGGACTTACATCAAATAATTTAACTTTTTTAATTTCTCTTGTATCAACACCATCTACTGTACCCCAAGAATCATCAAGCACAATAAAACCTATTGACATTTGAGATACATCTCCACGTTTTATACTTTCAACCAAATCTTTTGCATATGTGGTATTTGGTGGTGTTATTTTTACTCTTAATCCAACTTCATCTTCTTCAAGATATAATGTATTTGATTTATTTCTTCCAAGCACATAATTTGGATCATGATTAAATAATGCTCTTATATCATCATTTTGAATTGTTTCTTTGAATGCATCCTTTCTAACAATTTCTTTAAATGGAAAAAGGCCACCCAGCATCTCACTCCATGAGTTAAAGACTGCTGCATGACCTTCTATTATTTCATTACCTTGTTCGCTTGCTCTTAATTCATTTAAAGGAAGCATTCTTATTTCTTTTTTAGAATTCATCCTTATCTTCCTCCTTTTGTTTTATTACACTTGCAGGAATCATATTACCATTTACTAAATAATCATCACCACCAAGATTCTTATCTACTAATGGCATATCTTCAAGTTTTCTTATATCGTTAATTGACAACCATCCATTTTGTCTTCCTACTGCATATCCTTCCATTCTTGATTTGTAATCGCCACGAAGCAAACCATCAACATTAAATTTTGCAAAATACAGTGTTCTTTCTTCTTCTGATAGTAAAGATTTGCTAATTTCTTGTTCCCATCTCACTATCCAAGGTCTTATTGTATGTTGAACGAATTCTATTGATTGATGTTCAATATTAGAAAATGTTGCATGTTCTAAATCACCGACTAAATGTGGTGGCACTCTAAATATTCTACATATTTCATTTAACTGATATTTTCTAGTTTCTAAAAATTGTGCATCTTCTGGAGCAATTCCAATTGTATGATATTTCATTCCTTCTTCTAACACTGCAATTTTGTGAGAATTTCTTGTTCCTTGATACACTTTGTTCCAACTTTCTCTTAGTTTTTCAGGATCCTTTAATATTCCTGGATGTTCAAGTACTCCTCCTGGTCTTGCACCATTTCCAAAGAACTTAGCTCCGTACTCTTCAGTTGCCAGACTTAGACCCACAGCTTCTTTTGCTTCTTCAATAGGTGATATTCCTTTAACCCCATCAAATGTCATACTTTTTATATGAAATACTTGGCTTGGCCTATATATGAAAGTTTTATTAGTAATGTCATCTGAATATGTATATTTTATCTTACCAGTTAACGTATCTCTTTCTACTATCATTCTATCAGGTTTTAAATACCAAAGTTCTGTTACATGGCCACGTTTTCTTATTATTCTTGCGTATGCGTTTCCGTATAATAAAAGAGATGTCATCATTGTTTCTCTAAACTCAAAACTTGTCATCTCTTCATTTGGTATATCATAAAGACATGAAAACAATGGATGTTCTGTAGCAAATTCATTTTTTCCATTTTTACCTTTTTTATATAAATGTAATGGAAGACTTGCTATCGTTTCTGCTAGTATCTTAACGCAAGCATATACAGCTGATGTTTGCATAGCTCTTAATTCATCTACATTTACTCCACTATTACAATTACCTAGTTGATTATCTAAATCTACACCTCTTATAAAATCTTTCATTTCTTTGGATGGTTCTGATCTTTTTTCTTTAGGACCATCTCTTTTTCTGAATATACTCATTTTAATACCTCCACAATTTTATAAATTTTTTCTAACAGAATTATAAGAACAATTAATTATAGGCTCTAATTTTTATGCCTTAAATTTTAAGAAAGGAATAATTTATATGAAAAAATTTATAAAATTTATCATAAACACATCATTAGATGTGACTATTCACATATTTAATGTGAATGGTAATTTATGTTTTAGTTTCATATTAACATTAGTGAAAAATTACATTAATGCAAAATGGGACTAAAGCCAGTTACTAAATTTAATCCCACCTCTAAAGTGTTTTACTATAGATGTGGGATTATTTTCTTTATACTTTTAAATATTACATCACTTTGCTTTGATGTCAATTCAAATTTATAACTTCTTCTATTTAATTATTAACATGCTATCAAGATTGAACCATTTCCTTCAAATGAATATAAACTATATTATTTTTGTGTCTTAAATTACAAATTAATTTCACACATAATAAAATAGGTTTCATTACAAGATGTTCTATTGATTTTGTTAATTTAATTTTGTTACATTTGAGATTACAATTCATCTTATATATAAAAAATTAAATTACTATACAAACACTTATACTTGGTGTATAATATTATTGCCTATACGGCAGAAAGGAGTTGCTTATGTTTAAATTTAAAAAAGCCATTCCAACTGCTGTATTTGTAAATACTTTTAAAGATTGAGTCCTATTTCTTTTAGGCTATCAAACTTTTGATGTATGAGCAATTACAGCACTAGGTGTAAGTTTGGTAATAAATATTATCATTACGCCAAGATGCTAATGGCGAGCCTTCCTTCGGGAAGGTTTTTTAAATTTCTACACCATTTCTTATATGCTTTATTTTTGCATCTGGATAGTTTTCTTTATATCTTTTAACAATAACATCGCAATACTTCGGTTCGAGTTCAATTAAACAGGCCTTTCTATTAATTTGACTTGCAGCAATAAGTGTTGAACCACTTCCACCAAATGGATCTAGTACAATGTCACCTTCAAGTGATGAGTTGTATATTAATTTTGCACATAATGTAATTGGCTTCATTGTAGGATGCTCAGGTGATCTATTTGGTTTATTATCTTTAATCACACTTGTTCGTATGTTTAAAATATTATTAATTACTTCAAGTAATTCAGTTTTATTCATTTTTTTATAGTTATCAGGATCTGTTTCCAATACTGATGCAAGAGTTCTATCATTTATGAAATAGTGACTTATCCCTTCTTTCCAACCATATAAAATTGGTTCATGAATCCATTGATAATCTTGCCTGCCTAGTGTGAAATGATTTTTCAACCAAACAAGTGTTTGTGAATATTTAAATCCAGATGCTTTCATTGCTTTTATAAAATTTACTGTTTCCTTAGTGGAATGAAAAACATATATTGGCCCTCCCTTTTTTATATTTTCAAAACTAGCTGTATAAAAATCTAATAAAAAATGGTAGAACTCTTCCTCTGATAAATTATCATTGGCAATATTTCTACCATCTCCTGATATAGTTCCACCATAATCAATATTGTATGGGGGATCAGTTTCTATTAAATCTGCTTTCTTTCCATCAAGAACAAGTTTATAATATTCATCATTTGTTGAATCACCACAAACAAGTCTATGATCATCCAATATCCATAAATCTCCTTGTTTCGTTATTGGGCTTTCTATATTGTTTATTTCTTTTTCTCCATCAAAATTATCTTCATGAACATTTTCTAGTGATCCTTTTCCAAATAATTCTTTAGCTTCATCTAAATCAAACCCTGTTAGTGTTACATCAAACCCTTCTTGATCTAACTCTTTTAAAAGATCAGCAAGTAGATTATTATTCCATTCACCACTAATTTTGTTTAATGCAATGTTCAGTGCTTTTTCTTTTGCTTCATCTAAATCTACTATTACACAATCTATTTCTTCATATCCTAAATCTTTTAACACTTTTAACCTTTGGTGACCACCAACTACTATTCCTGTTCTTTTATTGTATATTACTGGTTCTACATAACCAAATTCTTTTATACTTTTCTTCAGTTTTTCATATTCTTTATCCCCAGGTTTTAAATTTTTTCTTGGGTTATAATCAGCTGGCTTTAAATCATCTATTTTTTTCTTTACTATCTTCATACTTCCTCCATATTGTATAAATATATAAATAAGCACTTTTAACACAAAATTAGATAATATATTAATAATGCTCAAAATACTTTTCAAATCGTGAACTTTTAATGCAAAATGATGCAAAAATGCTCATTCCTTAACACATAGTCCTTACTTCTATTAAATTTTTGGGTAAAAGAAAAGAGCTAGTATTTCTACTAACTCTTAAGACTTAAAATATTTTTATGTAACTATTAATGTAAATCTAACTACAAGATGAGGATTTAATTTTGATCTTCCTTCAAGGACTATCGTACCTGTTCCACTCATACTAAATGTTCCCCATTCTGTTACTGTTACTGAATAACTTGATTCATCTAATACAACACTCCATTCATATAGTGAATTTAATGGATATGGACTATTTGTATCAGTCAAGCTAATTTCATATATTTGTCCGCTTTCTGCATATGTAATACTTTCACTTATTTCTACAGCTAAATCTTCTGTTCTAGTATCAGGCAAAACTGTAAATTGTTTTACATATACAACTGATGGATCATTTTTATATACTGCCATAATTTTTACTGTTCCTGGAGATAATCCTAATAAAGTACCATAATCAGAAATCGAAGCTACATTTTCATCACTTGAATACCAGTAATAATCTAATCTAGATTGTGATCTTATATCTAATGTATTATCCAAATATATAAATCTTGTAAATCCTACTGTTAAATTAGTTCCTCTACATACACCATTATTAAATCTAACTTCACTACCATATACCGTGAACATATCTGGGTCTGGTAATAATTTTTGATTATCTGAATCAGTTACAAGTCTTACAAAATTAACAATAACACTACTACTGTCATTTTTATTTAAATATCCAATATAATATTTACCTGCCTCTAAATTTCCAGTATAAGTGAATGAATTATTTGTAGCATTCATTGTCTCATTAATTATTGTTGAAAAAGAATATTGATTAGTTGTGGAATTATAATTTTGTTTTACTAATAAAAATACAAAATTATCAGTTGAACTACCATTGTAATTATATGATATTGTAAATTTTCCAGTCTGTTCAACATTTAATGTTTCAACATAATCACCTTTGTCAGTATTATTTATAACAGATATTAAATGATTAGCATTTTCATTTAAATTAAACAAATTAATATTTTGTGAACTTATTGGAGAAACTATTAAACTTAATGATTCATAACTTTCAGATGGCATAACAACGTTTATATAAAAATATCCATTTCTTGGTAAATATACATACATTGTATCTTGATTATCATCTGAAGATGCCATTATACTTGAATTTGGATATCTATTTAATACTTGTGTTTCTAATCTACCACTATCATTATAGATAGTAAGCGTTCCAGAATCATATACAATTGGTAAATTATTAGAATATGTACCATTTAATTGAAATTTATAAAATCCTGCTCCATTGTTATTTATATAATATAATTTATTAAAATATGTACCATCAGATGTTTCATGTAAATGTGTAAGCAAATTATGCTCATCATTATAATAAACTCTTTCTCCATCATGTGTCCATCTCAATTCATAATCGATAGTGATTGTACCACTTGCAGTACTAGAATTATATCTAACATCTAAATAATAAGTCCCTAGACTTAAATATGCATATAATGTATTTTCTCCAGTATAAAGTTCGTCAAAATATTCATCATAAACTTTTAACTCAATGCCAGAACTTGTAATAAACTTATATGATTTATTACACTCAACATTTAGTTTATATAATTCATTATATCCAGCACTTAATGTAACATCGCTCGAATCATCAACTAAACAATGTAAATTTAACTCATCGAAATCAGTACTATCTGGAATAATCTTATTTTTGTAACTTGACCAATAAACTTTATTTTTATATTCTGCCAACCTATTTTTAGGAACAATAATTTGTAATGATGTAGAGCATCCATCAAAAGCATTTTCTCCTATATGAGTAATTGCTTCTTGTGATTTATTAACTGTCACGCTTGTTAAAGATGAACAATTTTCAAATGCATTTGAATCAATGTGTTGAACACTAGCTGGTATATTTATACTCCTTAAACTAGAACATCCTTTAAAAGCTCCAACACCTATAGCATATAAACTATTAGATAAAGTAACGCTTTCTAAGTTCGTACAGTCTTCAAATGCATATGAATCTATATTAGTTATAGTATTTGGTATTGTTACGCTTAAAAGATTATTTTGATTACTAAAAGCATTATTTCCAATAGATAATATTTGAGTCCCATTAATATTTTCAGGGATTTCAATATCTCCTGAAATTTCATAATTTACTGAAACTAACTTATTATCTGATACTGTATATAAATCATCAAGTGTTCTATATCCGCATTCTCCACAACGTAATTCAATTTTTGTATCATCAATAATATTATTAGTTTGAATATTTAAATTATGCGTATGATTCATTTGTAATGCTATATAAGAATCACACCATGATTCATTAATCCAAACATTATATCTATTTGTCCAACCAAAATGAACTATATATCCAGAATATGTTTCGCTATCCCCTGGATAATTATAGTCTTGATATCCATAGCCTACTACCCAATGATCTGTTCCACCTAAATTACTATCCAATCCAATTATTAATGGTCTACCAGAATCAATTTCTGCTTTAATTGGTGTTGAACTAATAGGTGACCATCCAAAAAACCAACCTCTTTCATCATATGTAATACTATATTGACTTTCATCAAACTTAGCACTTAAAATATTTCCTAAACCTTCTACAACATCATCTGTCGAAGATCCAGTATGTGTATGTTTAGTATTTTCTGAGCTTTGTTCCCCTGGAGCAGCATCTCTAGTAGTTACAGAAGTACTTGTAGTTCCATCAGGAAAATAAATCGTAGTAGTAACAGTAGCAGTACTACCAGATACTTTTATAGTTGTAGTAGTACAAGTACAATTAAAGGCTGTAGGCTCAATATTTCGAATTACAAATTCATAAAAATCATTATTAGTTCCAGTTGTATATCTAGTCAAACTCATTGGATTATTGCATACATTCATATTTCTTTCTGGATACACATAATTGCTTTTATCATATAAATTACTACTAGCTGAACCAATCCAGTCACCATATAAATGTTCAACATTGATTATTCTTCTATCATTATAGTAATTATTATACCCTAATAAAATTTGTGCAGCAACAGAACCACATGTGCCATGTTCATTAAATCCATGAAGAGGATTAGACAAAAAATAATCATAATTATTTATGTATTTAGTATTAACAGCACCAGGAGCATTTGGAGTAATAAAATTTTTTTTATCAAATTCAGGAGCATTGTTATTTTGAGATGTAGTAATAGAAGAATTATCTATGTCAACATTTAAATTTAAAAAATAATTTAAACGTTCATCTGCATCTACTGAAAAAAAACTTGATAAATTATTTGCATATAATTCAATATCTGAATCTGATAAATTCAAATAATCTCCGGTATCAACATCAATAAACTTATTATTCTTTTTTCCATAATAATTAGATGGACCAGCATAATACTTTCTAGAATCAATATTTGAATAATCTAAATCAAATTCATATGAATATTCCATCATTTCCAATGTAGTTCTATAATAAATTACATATCCTAAACCTTCAAAATCAACATAAACATAATCTGGTGAATCATTAAAATTATATAAATACTCTATACTATTAATTTCAACGTTGCCAAATATTTTGATTGTTTCTTCAATAAAAAGTTCTTGTTCATCTTCTTCTATATTCGATGTATAAGCATTTACTTTTGTTCTAATATTTACAAATATAAATGTCAAAACCAAAGTAAAAATCATCAATATTTTTAAAATTTTTTTACTCATTTTCATAAAATTATCCTTTAATTCTAAATAAATTCAATATTTTCAAATTCTACTTTATCCATTTTTATAAGAATAAAAGTTCTTTCAGGGTCAGTCGTAACGTTAATTTTACTTTTATATGTTATTTTTAAATTATTATTATTTAATTCAACACTATTTAAGCTATATGTACAATTTGTATCAGCAAATAAAAATAAAATTAATATTTCTTTATCATAATCAATTTCATAATTAGTATTAAAAACTCGTTCATACTTATCTAATGAATCTAGAACATATGTAATTGTCTCTGGTGAACTTTCATCAAAAATATATTCCTCACTTTCCGGATTAGTTGGATCATAATTTTCATTTTTATACCGCACACCTGAAACTTTATTTTCTAATAAAAAGTCTTTTTTAAAATAATTAACTGTTTGAAAACCGTCAATACTTCCGCTACTTACCATTACTGCATTGTACAGAATAGTATTATCATTATCATTATCATTGCTGCATCCAACAAGTACTATGCTTAAAATAAGCATCATAAATAGTACAATTATTTTTTTCATTTTATTTTTCATCTCCTTTCACTTTTAATATAGTTAGTATACTTCTAGCCGTATACTATGGCCAACTAGCTATTTGATAATGCGTTTTAAAACTAAATAAATCAACATACTAGTACCTCCCCATACTGTCTTTTACGTTTTATCACTATTATATGCAATTTACACATAATAATCTATTTTTAAGCAAAAAAGCCCCCTTTTCCTAAGAGAGCTTGTATCTAGTCAGCATATATTATTCTTAAGAGTGTCCCAAAGCAGACTTAGGAAATATTAATATATTACGACTATATTTTACCATAATATGGGAAATAATGCAAGTGTTTTATTTATTCAAGAATTTCATTAAAATGAGCATTTTTTATTATTTTTTAAATATTTTAAAATATTGCTCAATTTTAAGTCCTAAATTTGACTGATTTAGCAAAAATTGGTAAAAAATGCCCAAATAAAAATTTTTATAATATTATTAATCCTCTTTCATTATAAACGCTATCTTCATCACAGTTTCTTATTGCTCTATCAAGCGCCATAACTAATGCAACTGCTCCATCTATTCTTTCTGTCGATTTTTCTTTATCCATTTTTATATTTCCTGCTGGATCTGTTTTTATATAAACATTATCCATCATCCAACGTAATACAATATTTCCACCATGTGCTATTTTTCTTTCGAGTACTAATTCCATTAATCTCTTTGTTGGAGGACTCATATCTTTATATCCTTGACCAAAAGGTACTACTGTAAATCCCATTCCCTCTAGATTTTGTGTCATTTGAACTGCTCCCCATCTATCAAATGCTATTTCTTTTATATTATAAATTTTTCCAAGTTCATCTATGAATTTTTCAATATACCCATAATGAATGACATTCCCTTCTGTTGCATATACCAGTTTCTTTCCTAACCATATATCATAAGGAACATGATCCCTTCTTACTCTTTGTTCTATTGTATCTTCAGGTATCCAAAAAAATGGTAAAATATAATATTTATCGTCATCATCAATTGGTGGAAATACTAACACAAAGGCTGTAACATCAGTTGAACTTGATAAGTCAAGGCCTGCATAACATACTCTTCCTCTTAACACTTCTTTATCAAAGACATCACCACATTTATCCCAAGCATCCATACTCATCCATCTAACATTTCCTGATACCCAAGTATTAAGTCTAAGTTGTCTAAATATATTTTCTTCTGCTAAATTTTGCAAAGCGTCTTGATATGCCTCTCTAATCCTATCAATTTGAATAGTTTCTCCAAGTGAAGGATTTGCTTTATACCAATTTGCTTCATTATGCCAATCTTCCTCTTGTTCCAATCCATATATAACTGGGTAAAATGTTGAGTCAATTTTTCTTCCTTCTATAATATCTTTGGCTTTCATATGCAATTCATAGCATATACTATTTTTATTGTTTCCTGCAGTTGTTATATAAAAATATAGAGGTTCTTCCCTCGCATCTCCTGATCCTTTAGTTAGAACATCAAATAATTTTCTATTAGGTTGAGTATGTAATTCGTCAAACACAAGTGCTGAAATATTCAAACCATGTTTTGTTACTACATCTGCAGATAAAACTTGATAAAAACCTGAATTAGAAAAATTAACCAATCTTTTTGAAGCAAGTGTTATTTTGCTTCTTTTTTGTAAGGCTGGTGACATTTCAACCATTCTTCTAGCAACATCAAACACAATAGATGCTTGTTGTCTATCTGCTGCGGCGCCATACACCTCTGCACTTGGTTCATTATCCGCATATAGCATATAAAGAGCTACTGCTGCTGCAAGTTCTGATTTACCATTTTTCTTTGCAATTTCAATGTATGCTTGTCTAAACTGTCTTGTTCCATCTTCCTTTACAGTTCCAAATATATCTCTTATAATTTGTTCTTGCCATGGAAGCAAATAAAATTGTTTACCTTCCCATTTGCCTTTTGTATGTTTTAAGCTTTCTATGAAGAGGACTGCTCTGTCTGCTTTTGCTTTATCATAATGCGAAGTTGAAGCCATAAACCTTGTTGGTTTATATTCTTTTAATTTTGGAAAATCAATAGGTCTATTAATTGTCATTTTTTTACCTCTTTCATGAAATCAACGAGAAAAGGAAGAGCATACAAACTCTTCCAAACAAACACATTTTTTATTTCTTTACATTCTATCTTTGGTATCTTCCAAGGCTTCCTTTAAATATGATAGATCCAATCCAACATCATTATAGCCTGATTTAATTACTTCAAGATATTTTCTTGTTGGCAAGTGTGGGATTCCTCTATTCATAATATACACCATTCCTTTAATGACTTTATCTTTCATAACTACTTCAATAATTTCCTTTCTATATAAAGTCGGGTATCCTTCATAAATATCTAATGCTTTTTCATCATTTTCCTTTATTTCCCATACAGCTACAGGAACTTCTTTTTTTGCTTCTTTTTCAATTGTTGCTACACCTCTAAAGGTCAATTTATAATCTAGTATTTTTCCAATTCCAACAACTTTTGCAGTAGGGCATCTATAGCCCATCTGCATTACATTTAAGTTGCTACCATATGCTACATATAATTTACTCATTTTTTCTATCCTTTCTTTTTATGCTATTACACTTTGAGGGCGACCAGTCTTGAATGCTATGTCGCCATCTAAGTTTTCTAGTAAGAACTCTCTTGCTGTTTTGAATTCTTCACCAATCATACCAAGTCTTAGTAACCATGTTCTAAACGTATACTTTTCATTTGTTGATTTGGTTTTTCTTGCTGATGAGGCTTTTTGTATTAATGCTTGATGACTTATTGCTAGGCATAATTGAATATATGTTTTAATTCTTCCTGCATGCGTTGTTCCATTAAAGCATCTGAATTCTATTGTTCCTTTTTGCCATATCGCATGTAAGTTTAATGCATGATATCTTGAAATATCATAATGATTTCTTGCTCTTGATATTTCACCACTATACCAAATTCTTTCTATTTGATTAGTAGATTGTGGTTTCTTTTTATTCATCTTTTCAATAAAGTCGTTTTCTGTTTTTTTACACCATCTAGCTTCTCTTTCTATGCTTACATTTAATGCTTTGAATAATATATCTTCTTTGCTTGACACGATGTTTACTATATTTCTGATTGATCGAGCATTATGTATTGAAGCATCAACATGTACATGTATTCCACAACTTTTATTTGCTATAGCACCTTTATGTCTTAGTTGTCTTACTAGTTCTTGAATATGTTCAATATCTTCCCATTTACATATAGGACTAACTACTTCTGTTTTCATTTCGTCCGTTCCACTGTTTCCATTCTTTGTTTCTGCTTGTATGCTTGAATCTCTTACTACTTTCCATTTTCTTCCATCTCCTGTCGGTACTTCATAAGCATTGTACGCTCCACCCACATATTCTTCTATGGTTCCATAGTATTTTGCTATTACCTTAGCAGCTTCCATTCTTTTGATTCCTGTTAATTCAATTTCGATTCCAAATCTTTGTGTTTTCATGTGTTTGTTTCTCCTTTTGCTTTTTGCAACAAAACAATACCACAAAGAATTATTAATAGCTAGTGAAATGAGAATAAAAGAACACTTTTTTTTAACAATTTTTCTCTTTTAGCGTAACAACTTTTGAAATGTTTTGTAAAGTTTCTTCATAGCTTTTTGATGCATATACTTTATCTCTTAAATTGTTAAATTCATCTATCCTTCTATTTTTTATTAATTCCTCGCGAACCATTGCTAAGATTAAGAAGATATTACCACTTTCTTTTGTTTTATCATATTCAATTATTATTTCTTTCTTCATAAATCATTCTCCTTTCATCAAAACAATATCTTATTTTTTCATTAATAGCAAGCATTGAGATTATTCTTTTAATATATCAAGTAACTTTTGTGCTTTGTCGGTATTTTCCCATAAAAAATATTCTTTTCCAAAGTGACCACCAATTGACGTTTGACTATATACTGGACATTTTAAATCTAGTTTTTCTATTACAGATGATACTCTTAAATCAAAAACTTTTTTAACTGCCTCTAATATTGCTTCTTCTTTAACTACATTAGTATAAAATGTATTTATATCGATACTTGTAGGTTTATTTACTCCAATTGCATATGATAATGCTACTTCGCATTCATAAGCAAGTCCTGCTGCTACAATATTTTTTGCAATGTATCTTGCAAAGTATGCTCCTGACCTATCAACTTTACTCGGGTCCTTTCCAGAAAATGCACCACCACCATGATGACTTCTTCCGCCATACGTATCTACCATTAATTTTCTTCCAGTTAAGCCTGTATCGGCTTTAAAACCACCCAAGACAAATCTTCCTGAAGGATTAATTAAAATTTCAGTATTTGTTAAATCATAATCTTCAAAAACATAGTCAATTATTAAATTTTTAATTTCTTGTTTCAACTCACTTACATTCTTTGATTTTTTATGTTGTGCTGATATTATTATTGACTTTATTCCAATAATTTTTTCATCGTCAAATTCGATAGATACTTGACTTTTCCCATCAGGTAAAAGCCCTTCTATTATATTTTTTCTTCTTACCTCTTCAAGTCTTCTAATTATTCTGTTAGCAAGTGTAATTGGAAGAGGCATAAAGCTATCTGTTTCTTTAATTGCATAACCATATACAATTCCTTGATCTCCTACACCTTGTTCATTCTTTGATACCGCATTATTTATATCTGTACTTTGTTTATGTATTCTTGATTCATATTCAATTGAAGTTTCATCATAACCAACATTTTTAATTACTTCTTTAGCAATTTCAATATAATCGACTTTTGCTTTAGTAGTAATTTCTCCTGCTAATATACATTTATCATATGATAACATTACTTCGCAAGCAACCCTACTTTCGCTATCTTGACTTAAACATTCATCAAGAATACTATCAGCTATTAAGTCAGCTAATTTATCTGGATGACCACTTGTTACTGATTCTGCTGTATAAATTCGTTTCATTTCTTTCCTCCAAGTAATACTTCTATAATATCATCATTAGGATTTGTACCATCCCATTTTGATAGTTTTGCTTCTCTAATTACCATATAAATTTTATTCCATACTTCATTTGTTTGTCTTAGATATTGTTGTGCCATTCCAACAAATGGACTAGGCATTGGCTTTCCATTATTATCTTTTACAAGCAGTCCATGTTTTGTATTCATTTCTTCACATTCCATCCACCTGGCTTTACAAAAGGCATACTCCTCTAGGTTATAAGGAAGTATGCCTTTTATACAATCTATAGACAAAAGCCAATTATAAACTTTGGTATAAATTTCTTTTGCTTTATCTGACAGATAGTCTGGTGGTGTTTGTGGTAAGACACAAGCATTTTCACCAAATTCTACTATTTGGATTTCTCTTTTTCCTGGATTGCCTTCTAGGATTTTTTGCTCAACAGGTTTTTTCTTTCTACCTGCATTTGGTCTATATCCACCTCTAGTTCCCATTACTACCTCCATTTGATTTCTTTTTGATTTTTTGATTTCGCGATTTTTTGCGTGAGACTGCGCGCCCGCCCACCTATGAACGATTTTTTAAGGTTCAACTCCCCCTGCCTTTAAATTTTTCAAAAACATTTTTTTCCAAAACGGCTTCCTTCAAAAACTGATTTTTTAGAATGACAACTAGCACATAAGCTTTGAAGATTTGTATAATCGTACATATCTCCTCCTTTTTTGATTGGAATAATGTGATCAACCACTATTGCCTTTGTTCTTTTTCCATTCATTAAACATTCTTCACAGAATGGGTGTGCTTCTAATTGCCTTTTTCTAATAATTCGCCATTTTTTAGAGTTGTAAAAGATTTTAGTGAAGTTATCACGTTCGTACTTATTATATTCTTCTGTTCTTTTCTTTTGATGTAGTTCACAGTATCTATCATTAGTTAGTTTAGGACAGCCTGGATATGAACACGGTTTCTTTGGCTTTGTTGGCATACTTTACCACCTCCACTTTTTATATTTTTTATTTAATAAAAAGCCTTCAAGTATTATTTCTTGAAAGCTTTGTGTTGTTTATATATTTCTTCGCAATTATATTATATCACAAAACACTATGGATTGCAATGGCTCACGACGGCTCACGGGGGCTCACAGGGGCTCACAGGGGCTCACGACGGCTCACAGGGGCTCACGACGGCTCACAGGGGCTCATTTTTATTTATTATACTTTCAATTTCTTTTAATGCTTCTTTATGCCACCTTTTTATTGTTGCATAAGATACAAAGAATTTGTCTACAATCTCTTCCATAGTTATTTTATCCACATAACGATATTTAAGTAATAACTTCAATTCATAATTATCTACTTGTTCAATAGTTTGATTTAATTTATTAATTGCATCATTAAGTTCTTTTTTCGCTTCTTTAATCTTTGCTTCCGTTTCATAGTATTTTTCAAGACCTCTCATATTTCTACTATCACGATTTGGTGATTGTGATACTCTCTCGATGTCATACTGTGCAACTTTACACGAGTTCATCATTACTTCATATCTTTCAAGCTCTAGTTCGAGGTATTTAATTTTATTTAATATTGCGCTTGGTTGTTTTAGAAATTCTATTGCTTTCATACTTTTCTACCTCCACTTTTAGCTTTTCAAGTAATCTATCTGGATCCCGCTTTGTAAGAAAGTTAAACCAATTTGAATTAATAAATGATTCAATTGAGTCTATTTCTTTTTCTTCTATGTCCAATTTTATCTTTAATTTTTCTATTGTCATATTAATTTGATTAATTCTTGACTCTTGTTTTAACGAATTATTTTTTGTATTTAATTCATTAATTTTATTTTCAAATCTAATCTTAGCTTTATATGATCTTAAATAATCTTTAATTGCTCCTTCTATAATTGCTTCTGCTAGTAAATGATATGGATCATTTTCTTCATCAATCATTGGTTTTACTCCTTTCTTTTAAATTTGCTTTTACCGCATTAATCAATGCATCTTGAACTTTTCCTTTTCTTTCTAATGCTTTTATAATATTTTCATCTATTGTTTCTTTGGTAATTATATGATGAATAATAACAGATTCCTTTTGACCTTGTCTATAAAGTCTTGCATTAGTTTGTTCATATAGTTCTAAACTCCACGTTAATCCAAACCAAATTAGTGTTGATCCTCCTTGTTGAAGATTAAGACCATGACCAGCTGATGCAGGATGAATTATGCCTATTTCTATTTTTCCATTATTCCAATCTCTAATATCATTTTCAGTAAGAATTTCACGTACTTTAAATCTTTTCATTATTCTTTCTTTATCGTGTTTAAACCAATAAGCAACTAGTACTGGTTTACCATTTGCTTGTTCAATCAAGTCTTCTAATGCATCCAATTTTTTATCGTGAATTTTTAATACTTCTCTTTCATCTGTATATACTGCTCCATTTGCCATTTGTAATAGTTTTCCTGAAAGGCTTGCTGCATTTTTTGCATCTATTTCTTCTATGTCACTAATACTTACAACCATTTGTTTTTTTAATGTATCATAGATTAATCGCTCATTTTTATCTAGTTCTACAACAACTTCATTTATAATTTTTTCTGGCATATCAAGATAATCAATTGCTTTCATAGATATTGTAATATCTGATATTTCTTTATAAATTTCTTTTTCAGCATTAGGTAATGGTTTATATGTAAATATTATGTTGGCATTTCTTTTATCTGGAACAAAGTATTTCAATCTATATCTTGATATATACCTTCCTAATCTTTCTCCCAAATCAAGTATTCTAAATTCAGCCCATAAATCCATTAATCCATTTGATGATGGTGTACCTGTTAGGCCAACTATTCTTGCAACATGCGGTCTTACTTTTAATAATGCTTTAAATCTTTTTGATGAATATGATTTAAAACTTGATAACTCATCAATTACTATCATGTCAAAGTTAAATGAAACTCCACTTTTATTAATCATCCAATCCAAGTTTTCTCTATTAATTATTACTATATCTACACTTTTTTTAATTGCCTTTGTTCTTTCACTTGCTGTTCCTATTGCTACGCTATATGTAATATCTCTTAAATGTTCCCATTTGTTTATTTCATCAGGCCAAGTACATTTGGCAACTCTTAAAGGTGCTATAACTAATACTTTATTTACAGTTCCTTCAATTAATAAGTTCCTTATCGCTGTTAGAGTAATCACTGTTTTACCTAGCCTAAGCCCATATCCAAAAACAGTGCAGCAGTTTCATTTTCTTCTATGAATTTAGTTGCATATGCCTGATAATTATATGGACTGTATTTCATCTATAACACCTCCTATATCTTTTATGTCATCTAATACAAATACTTTAAAGCCTAATTGTTCCAATTCTTTTTTTCTTTTTTCTTGAATAGGCCTCAACTTTTTTCCTTTTTGTTTTACTTCCACAAATCCTACTTTACCTTTATAAAGTAATACAATTCTATCTGGAACTCCATCTGTACCAGGTGATACAAATTTCCAACATTTACCACCTGCACACTTTACTTCTTTTACTAGTCTTTGTTCGATTTTCTTTTCTTGCATAAAATCCACACAAATTTATCCACACTCTTAATAATTATTACTATGACATGTGATTACAGCTATTTATATAACTTTTTATATATAATCTTCTCGCGTAATAGTTTTATATAATAATTGCAATCAAGTGTCATATTTATAAGAAATCCTCTTCTAACATACTTGGACTAACACTTAATCCTTGCCATTCTGTACCATTCATTTTTCTTTTAGACTTGTAGCCTGCCATTTTTAACGCTTCCGCAAAATCTCTATTACGTTTTGCATACTCTCCTGTTTTTTCACACCACTTCTTATATGCAGTATAAAGTATGCCACCTGCAGTTTTCTCTAATTCTCCTGTAATACACGAATCAAGAATAAAGGCATTAAGCCAATCATTTTCTTCTTTATATTCTGTTATTGCTTCCTCTACTACCTTGCATTTTGGTAGCTCATATTTATTATTTATAAACTTCATTGCCCCATCTATGATCCATTTCAAAATAGCTTCTGCACTTTCTTTTAATAAATATTCTTGATAATCTTTCTTTGGCTTTTTTATTACAGCATTAAATGGCGCTACAATTATTCTTCGCCATGTACCTTTATCGTTTGAACCTACTTTGGGCAAATGATTTGTATATAAAACGGTCGTGTGAGTTGGCTCGAACACAAATGGATCATGATACTTTTTTTCTGCAGTGATTTTATCAATACTTGCTATTTGCTTTAACATTGCAATTGATAGTCTATGTCCTTCTTCAGTTTCTGAGGCTAAAATAAATCTTTTACCAAGTAGTTCTGCAAGGTCTACTTTAGCATTTTTTACTTTTGTTGTTAGACTTTCTGCTGGAATTTTTCCAGAATAATCTCCTAGCACTTCAAACATTGTATTAAATAACGTACTTTTGCCATTAGCACCTTCACCATGTGCGATAACTAATCCTTCATGGTATACTTTTCCAATTGCTATTGCTCCTGATACAATTTGAAGGTAGTTTTCAAGTTCTTCATTTTCTTCTGTTATAGTTTTTAAGAATTCATGCCATATGTCCTCACCTTTATTTGAAGGAGAGTACTTTGTTATTTTTGTACATAATGCTTCTTTAGAGTGGTCCTTTATCATACCTGTTCTTAAGTCAATAATTCCATCAGGTGTATTTAGATCAAATGGATTCTTATCTAGTTCATCTATTTCGATTAAGAGATAACTTCTTGCAAGTTTTAACACAGCATTGATTTTTCCTGCATCACTCATTTTTATTACGTAGTTATAGAACTTATTTGCAGCTTTTACTTTTTCTTCACTACCTTTTTCACCATTATATGCTTCTTTCACTTCTTCCTTAGCACATTCCATTACTTTCTTAATAAAATCTATATATTTCAGTTGCGCCTTAAATTCTGACATTTCCCAGACACAACCATTCCATACTAACCAATCTGTTCCTGGATTATATCTCATTTCATCTTTATAGTGTTTTGAAAATAACTCTGCCATTGCAACATCAGAAAAAGTAGTTGGTTTATATTTGGACATCTCAAAATCTTTATCAGCACCTGTCAACTCAATTCCTGCAAATGCTTCATCTCTTACTATTTGATTAATTTCATAATCTGATAGAGGTTCATCAAATGAATATACATTAATCAGCTTTATGATGTCTTTACATTCTTCTTTAGTAAATCCGTTTTTAGTTAAAGTTATCAAGTGATTAAATAGTTTACCATTTCTACCACTTCCATCTTTCATACCAGTAAATGTTGCATCTGATATAATTGGTTTAAATATTTTAGGATATTCGTCTATCTTCCTACTTTCATCAAAGTCTCTTAATATTTCTCTAGTTTTACCATCTTTTTTTACAACTATATATTGATTTTCTCCAGTTCTAATATCAAATGTAAATCCTAGTGCATTTATTTGATGAGTATTTCCTTTTGTGGTATACTTGTTCTTTTTGAATACAAAATGCATTCCTCTAGTGGTTTTAATTACTCTACAATTAATGTTTTCATCACACACTAGCTTATAAGTTTTTTCTGCCTCAATTTCGTCATCTACATCCATTACAGTATAGTCGTTATTTAGAATACCTGCATATTCACTATATTTACTTACTTCATCTATAGTTGGTAGATTTTCAATTCCTTTGAATTTTTGAATTGGTTTTTTATCTTTTGTTCTTACATAGCCTCTAAATATATCAATCATTTCTATTACTCCTTTTTGTAAAACATACACTCGTATCCATCTGCATTAAGTGGTAAGTCTTTTGCCCAAACTGGTGATATTTTCATGATACGACAAACCTCTTCAACAGTTGATACATTTTCTTCTACTTCAAGCACAACTTCATCATGAATATGCATAGTTATCTTATAACCATTTTTATATAGCCTCATCATTGCTTCTGCCAAAATATCTCTTGCAATTCCTTGCACAATATTTTCTACTAATTTTGGTCCGTATGATTCAATTCGCTCCCATTTTTTTCCTGTTCCTATTCCTTCATAAGTAATACACTTTAATCCTAATGCATTGATACCTATTCTTGGTTTACAATATGCAAGTCTTCTTTTACTAGGTAGTTCGATAAACATAATACCTTTTTCATATGAAAACTTTAACCCATAACACATAAGTGTTGATTTATTTGTTATCACATTTTTTGCTATCTTATCTACTTCCCACCATAGCTTTATAATATTAGGATTAGCTTCTCGCCATTTATTAATTATCCCTTTAAGCTCTGTTTCTTTAATTCCTAAAGCAATTGCTCCAAAGGCTTTTAAGGCACCAACAGAACCACCATATCCACAGTTATGTACTAGACAGTTTGATACGGTATAGCGATGATATGGTCCGGCATTGAGTATGTCATAAACTCTAACCTTGCTTCTATTAATCTCCAACACTTTCTTTTTTCTTTTACTGCTTTTTTTGCATCCTCTATTATCTCTTTTCTTGTCATTCCTTGAGATAATTTCCTTATTACTACCGAATAAGCATAGGGCCAATATATTTGTTGGAATTCTGTCAAAATAGTACACCTTTTGTTTAAGTTGTTTTTCTTGTGCGTTACAAATCGAAGATTTCCTATTCCATAATCTTTGTTGTTGTTGATTCTGTCTATTTCCATATTTTTTGGTGGAATCCCATATTGCTTTATCAAGTATAACCCTGCTTCCGTTACTGAGTTGAATGCAAATTTTATTCCTTTTGCACCATAATTCTTGTATCCAGAATCCTTTTGGTTTTCGCATCTTGCTTTTGCAGAACTTAACCTTTTGTATAGCCATTCTGGTATTTGTCTTGGCTTTGTACAATGCTGACATCCATGGCTTTTTCCACTTTGAAGAGCATGAAGGCTTATCCACTTTACAGTTTGACATCCTTTGCATTTTGTTATAACATAGGGGTGATTTTTTATCCATAGTTTTATTGGGAAAATAATTTCTACCCATCCGTACCGTATTCCAACCATTTCCTGTTTTAATGATATGTAATCTGCTTTTGAAAGCCTCGTCAAATCTAATTGGATGTTCTCTTCCTTCAACATAGACTTTATGATTTTTTGTTGCTTTAAGTCCAGCATATTCTATTACCTCCCTATATCCTTTAAAAATTACGCCATCATGACTTACAAAATTTTCTCCATCCCATACTCTATCTTTAGTTGTTACATATTGTATTGGAATTAAACCATTATTTGTTAGTACTAATTCATCTTCTGCGATACACGCAAGTTCAGCAATTTTACCTTTTTGTCTTAGTTCTTTATGTATCCCATTTTTTTCAACTGGTACACCAAACATCTTGCTAGCTGACATGCAGTATATATCTCCGCCATTTCTAAATAGTTCTAGTCTCCATTCTTCTTTTGCAAGCCATGCTAATACTCTTGCTTCAATAGCAGAAAAGTCTGACACTATAAAGCGATATCCCTTCTTTGGAATAAATGCTGTTCTTATTAGTTCTGACAAAACGGTTGAAATAGCTCCAAATTTCGCAAGCGTTCCATCTAAATTCTCCATTCGTATTAATTCTCTTGCCTCACTTAATGGCTCTAAATGGTTCTGAGGAAGGTTTTGCATTTGAATTAGTCTTCCTGCATATCTTCCTGTTCTATTTGCTCCATAGAACTGTATTAATCCTCTACATCTATCATCTTTACAAACTACGTTTTGCATTGCTATGTATTTTTTAACACTTGATTTAGCAATATCCTGTCTTAGCTTTAATATTTCTTCAACATTTCCTGTTGCATCTTTTAAAAGCCTTGTTACATCAGCTTTTGATAGTGAATCAATCTCTGTCATTCCTTGTTCTATTAGCCATTCTTTTAATTGCTTTGGTGAGTTAGGATTGTTAACACCTGTTATTAGCTTTACTTTTTCAATATTGTTTTCTTGATTTTCTTCATCACATCTAATTGCATGGTTTACAAAATCTATATCAATCTTAATTCCATAGTCATTAATTCTTTGATCTAAATGATAGTTATCCCATTCTTGTTCTAATACTGGAAATTTTGCTAGTCTATTATGAATTTCCATTTCAGTTTCTACATCTCTCTTGTTGTATTTAATAAATTCATTCCATTTATCTCTATCATGATGTGGTAAGTTTCTTGTTCTATAGCCATTAGCTTTAGTTGGAGTACAAGGAATGCAAAAATATTTAATTAAACTTTTACCTATTGTTAATTTTTGTTTTTCTATTCCTAAGACAATTCCTACATTTTCTAGTGATAATGGTAGTCCTAGCGTTGCAGCATGAACCATATCACAATACCAAGAATTTGGAGATAAATACATTCCTATTGGATATCCTAAATATTTTGATAAACATATGCGTTCAAATGCAGCATTATATGCATATTTTTTAACACTATTATCTGTTATTGCATTAAGTACATCTGTTGGTATTTGTTCATTTTCT